>LBJMC04202__coassemble_344_pt1 | contig 36689 bp, 35 predicted proteins | sample LBJMC04202__metabat2_low_PE_024 | metagenome-assembled genome bin LBJMC04202
ATCCGCCGCTTTTGTCAAGGCTGGATCGCGCAAAAGTCCGCAAATTTCGGAGGTTTGCTTCGCAAACGCTCGTACGCCGGACTTCCGGCGGCGGTTCTGTCTTACTTGGCGGGCTTGACGATGAGATTGATCAGCTTATTGGGCACGTGAATGACTTTCACGATGTCCATGCCCTCCAGGAACCGGGCCACCTTCTCGTTGGCCTTGGCGGCGGCGATCACGCCGTCCTGGTCGCTGTCCATGGGGACCACCACGGTGCCCCGGAGCTTGCCCTGGACCTGGACGGCCATCTCCACGGAGGCGGCCACGGTCTTGCTCTCGTCGTAGACGGGCCATGCCATCTGGCAGGCCATCTTCCCGGCCTCGGCGGCAAAGCCCATCATCTCCCACATCTCCTCGCAGATGTGGGGGGCGAAGGGGGCGAGCATGAGGATCAGGGCCTTCATGTCCCCCCGGCTGGCGCCGTTGGCGTAGTAGTCGTTGACCAGGGCCATGAGGGCGGCGATGGCGGTGTTGAACTTCATGGCCTCGATGTCCTCGCTGACCTTCTTGATGGCCTTGTGGACGGCGGCCTCGTTGGCCTGGGAGTAGTCCTCCCCAGCGTGGTCCATCTCGCCCAGGTTCCACACCCGGTCCAAAAACCGCTTGCAGCCCTTCACCGCGTTGGCGGACCAGGCGGCGGCCTTCTCAAAGTCGCCGATGAACATGATGTAGGTCCGCATGGTGTCCGCGCCGTACTGGGCGATGATGTCGTTGGGGTTGATGACGTTGCCCCGGCTCTTGCTCATCTTCTCGCCGCCCTCGCCCAGGATCATGCCGTGGCTGGTCCGCTTCTGGTAGGGCTCCTTGGTGGGCACCACGCCGATGTCATAGAGGAACTTGTGCCAGAACCGGCTGTAGAGCAGGTGGAGGGTGGTGTGCTCCATGCCGCCGTTGTACCAGTCCACCGGAGACCAGTAGTCCAGGGCCTCCTTGGAGGCCAGGGCCTTGTCGTTGTGGGGGTCCATATACCGCAGGAAGTACCAGCTGGACCCCGCCCACTGGGGCATGGTGTCCGTCTCCCGCCTGGCGGGGCCGCCGCAGCAGGGGCAGGTGGTGTTCACCCAGTCGGTCATCTTACTGAGGGGGCTCTCGCCGTCGTCGGTGGGCTCATAGCTCTCCACGTCGGGCAGCAGCAGGGGGAGCTGGTCCTCCGGCAGGGGCTGCCAGCCGCACTTGTCGCACCACACCATGGGGATGGGCTCGCCCCAGTACCGCTGGCGGGAGAACACCCAGTCACGGAGCTTGTAGTTGACCTTGGCCTGGCCGATGCCCTTCTCCTCCAGCCACTTGGTGATGACGGGGATGGCGTCCTTGACGGTCAGGCCGTTGAGGAAGTCGGAGTTGACCAGGATGCCGGTCTCGTCCTTGGCGGTGAAGGCGGCCTTCTGCACGTCCTCGCCGCCGGACACCACCTCAATGATCTCGCAGCCGAACTTCTTGGCAAACTCCCAGTCCCGGTCGTCGTGGGCGGGGACGGCCATGATGGCGCCGGTGCCGTAGGTGGCCAGGACGTAGTCGGAGATGAAGATGGGGATCTCCTTGCCGTTTACCGGATTGACGCCCTTCACGCCGTCCAGGCACACGCCGGTCTTTTCCTTGTTCAGCTCCGTGCGCTCCAGGTCGGACTTGGAGGCGGCGGCGGCCTGGTAGGCGGTGACCTCATTGGCGTTGGCGATGAGCCCGGACTCCAGCCACTTCTTGATGAGGGCGTGCTCGGGGGACAGCACCATGTAGGTGGCGCCGAAGAGGGTGTCCGGCCGGGTGGTGAACACCACGATGTCGTCCCCGGCGGTGGCCTTGAAGGTGACCTCCGCGCCGGTGGACCGGCCGATCCAGTTGCGCTGCTGGATCTTCACCCGCTCGATGAAGTCCAGGTCGTCCAGGTCGTCGATGAGCCGCTGGGCGTACTGGGTGATCTTCAGCATCCACTGGCTCTTCTCCTTGCGGATCACCGGGGAGCCGCACCGCTCGCAGACCCCCTCCACTACCTCCTCGTTGGCCAGCACGCACTTGCAGGAGGTGCACCAGTTCACGGGCATGGTGGTCTTGTAGGCCAGGCCGTGCTTGTAGAGCTGGAGGAAGATCCACTGGGTCCACTTGTAGTAGCTGGGGTCGGTGGTGTTGACCTCCCGGTCCCAGTCGAAGGAGTATCCCAGCATCTGGAGCTGGGAGCGGAAATTGACGATGTTGTCGTGGGTCACCTTGGCGGGGTGGATGTGGTTTTTGATGGCGTAGTTCTCCGTGGGCAGGCCGAAGGCGTCGTACCCGATGGGGAAGAGGACGTTGTAGCCGTCCATCCGCTTCTTCCGGGCCACCACGTCCATGGCGGTGTAGGGCCGGGCGTGGCCCACATGGAGTCCCTGGCCGGAGGGGTAGGGGAACTCCACCAGGCCGTAGAACTTGGGCTTGTCCGTCTCCCCGGTCCTGGCGGCGAAGGTCTTCTCCTCCAGCCACTTCTTCTGCCATTTCTTCTCAATGGCGGTAAAATCGTACTTCATGGTCCCTCTCGCTTTCTATGATAAAGTTTTTCGTTCTTCCAAAAACAGGAAAAGCCCCTGGCCGGAACACCGGTCAGGGGCGAAAAGACGTTTCGCGGTACCACCCTGCTTCCGCGGGGCGTCCCCGCGCTCAAGGGGCCCATAGGGCCCGGGGCCGGTAACGGGGCCGCACCGTCCCGCCCTAGGGTCGCCCCTCAGGCGGAAGGCTCAGGAGCCAGTATCACGCAGGGCCTCCGCCGGCTTCCACCAGCCGCCGGCTCTCTTGGGGCAGGACCTCCGCGCGTTTTCTCCCTCATTGCCGTTTTGCGAGCTACATTGTAAGTGAATTTGCCGCTTTTGTCAAGGAGGGCCGGGGAATTTCCCGCCGGAAAGGCGAAACGCGGGGCGGAGCCGCCCGAAAGCCCCGCCGTGCCCACTGGATAATCAACAGATTTCACAAAAACAGAGTGGACATTTCCTGGGAAACTGTGATATACTATATAAAATTTACCAATGCGGATCGCCGCGGGTCTCATCCATCGCTGAGAAAGGAGCATGACCATGGGTACTGAGAGCTACACCGGCAAGATCAACCGAAAGCTGAACAAGAAGCTGCGGATCGTGGAGGTGGCCGCCGGGCGGCAGAAGGCCGACCTGGTGCTGAAAAACGCCGCCTATGTCAACGTCTTTTCCAACGAGATCTGCCAGGGGGACATCGCCGTGGCGGAGGGTCTCATCGTGGGCATGGGCCGGTACGAGGGGGAGCGGGAGGTGGACGTGTCCGGGAAGATCGTCCTCCCCGGCTTCATCGACGCCCACATCCACCTGGAGAGCGCCATGGTCTCCCCCAAGGAGTTTGCCAAGGCGGTGCTGCCCCACGGCACCACCACCGTCATCACCGACCCCCACGAGATCGCCAACGTCATGGGCACCGACGGCATCGAGTACATGCTGCAGGCCACCGAGGGGCTGCCGGTGGACGTGCGGTTCATGCTGCCCTCCTGCGTCCCCGCCACCCCCATGGACGAGAGCGGGGCGGTGCTGGACTACCGGACCATCGACTCCTTCTACGACCACCCCCGGGTCCAGGGCCTGGCGGAGATGATGAACTACCCCGGCGTCATCGGGGCGGACCCCCAGGTGCTGGAGAAGATCGTGGCCGCCCAGGCCCACCACAAGAAAATCGACGGCCACGCCCCGGGCCTGCTGGACAACGACCTGAACGCCTACATCGCCGCCGGGGTCTACTCCGACCACGAGTGCTACGACCCCGCCGACGCCATCGCCAAGCTGGAGCGGGGCCAGTTCATCATGATCCGGGAGGGCACCGCCGCCCACAATCTGGAGGCTCTGCTGCCTCTGCTGACCCCCCAGTACGCCGAGCGGTGCATGTTCTGCTGCGACGACAAGCACCCCAGCGACCTGCTGGAGAAGGGCCACATCGACTACAATATCAAGGAGGCCATCCGCCTGGGGGTGGACCCTATCCTGGCCATTAAGGTGGCCTGCCACCACGCCGCCCGGTACTTCCTCCTGAACAACCGGGGGGCCATCGCCCCCGGCTATCTGGCGGACTTCGTCATCATCGACAACTTCCAGGACTTCCGCATCGAGAAGGTCTACAAAAAGGGGACCCTCATGTTCGACGGGCGTGAGGTGGCGGACTTCCCCGCCCCGGAGGTGGACCCCTACCTGGTCAAGCGCTCCCGGGACACCTTCCACGTGGCCCATCTCACCGCCCAGGACTTTGCCGAGCACCGGCCCCGGGGCATTATCGGCATGGTGCCCGGGGAGATCGTCACCGAGGACCAGGGCTACTCCGACCACATCGACGTGGAGTGGGATATCCTGAAGGCGGCGGTGGTGGAGCGGCACAAGAATACCCGCCACATCGGCATCGGCTACCTCCAGGGCTACGGCCTGAAGTCCGGGGCCGTGGCCACCAGCGTCTCCCACGACTCCCACAACATCATCGTGGTGGGCACCAACGAGGAGGACATGGCCGCCGCCGTCAACCGGGTGGTGGAAAACCGGGGCGGCATCGTGGTCATGGACAGGGGGGAGGTCAAGGCGGAGCTTGCCCTGCCCATTGCCGGCATCATGAGCGACGACACCCTGGAGAACGTCAACGAGGCCCTGGAGCGGGCCAAGGAGGCCGCCTTCGCCCTGGGCGTCAGCCGGGGCATCGACCCCTTCATGACCCTGAGCTTCATGGCCCTCCCCGTCATTCCCACCCTCCGGCTCACCACCCGGGGCGTCATCGACGTGGCCAAGCAGCAGTACATTTAATAGGGAAGCATTTTCCGGCGAGTTTTTTGCGATCAAAAGCCCCGGGCCATACGGCCCGGGGCTTTTGCTACGGAATCGTTTGTCGTTTTTATGCGTCGATGCCCCGGCTGGTCAGGTACTTCTTGACCATGAGGGCTACCTTGAAGGTGATGGCGTCGTCGAACTCCCGCAGGTCCAGGCCGGTGAGCTTCTTGATCTTCTCCAGCCGGTAGACCAGAGTGTTGCGGTGGACGAAGAGCTTCCGGGCGGTCTCGGAGACGTTCAGGTTGTTCTCGAAGAACTTGTGGATGGTGAAGAGGGTCTCCTGGTCCAGGGAGTCGATGGGGTTCTTCTTGAAGACCTCCATCAGGAACATCTCACACAGGGTAGTGGGGAGCTGGTAGATCAGCCGCCCGATGCCCAGGTTCTCATAGTTGATGATATACTTCTCCGTGTCGAAGACCTTGCCCACCTCGATGGCGATCTGGGCCTCCTTGTAGCACTTGGCCAGCTCCCGCAGGTGCAGGGCCACGGTGCCGATGCCGATGACCACCCGGTTTTCGCCCCCCACCCGGAGGGCCTCCTCCAGCAGGGCGGCCACCCGCTGGATCTCCTTGTCGTGGCCGCTCTCCGGCAGCTGGTGGATCAGCACCACGTCGCTGTCCCCCATGTTGAGGACAAAGTCGTTCTGCCGGTCGGGGAACAGGCCCTGCACCACGTCCAGCATGGACGCGTCCCCGCCCTCCAGCTGGCGGATGACAAACACGCCCCGGGGTACCTCCGGCGCCACGTGGAGCTCCTTGGCCCGCATGTAGATGTCGCTGAGCAAGATATTGTCGGAGATGATGTTTTTAATAAAGGAGGCGCGGTCGTGCTTCTCCTCATAGTAGCTCTTGGCGCCGTTGAGGGTCACACTGGCCATGGAGCACACGGTCCGGCTGATCTCGTCGTCGCCCATGGTAAACACCGCGTAGTCGAAACGGGAACCCCAGCCGCTCAGCGCCCGGAAGGTCCGTCCATCCAGGGTCAGGATGGCTCCCTCCGCGCGGTTGATAGGCTCCACATATTCCGGCCACTTCTTGCCGATCAGCCCCAGGTCGCTGCAGGAGATCACGGAACCCTCCGCGTCGATAACGCCTATGACCCGGTCGGCGGCCTCCTTGATCTGCAAAACCGCATTCTGAAAGATCCTTCCTGACATACGTATTTCCTCCATTGGCCGTTATTCGTCTCGCTTCTTTTGTGCAATATGTCAAGTTCCTTCTACATTATACTGGGTCTTTCTCCATAATGCAAGATATTTTTTCTTTTTTCAACAAAAAATATTGCGAGTTTTTGGCTGATTCGTTAATTTCCCGCTTTTTCAAATGTTTTCGCGAATTTTCGCAACTTCTTCGCCGGTTAGAAGCCGGTACATCCCAGGTGTGAGGGAGGGATCCAGGGCCAGAGGCCCCATCGTCAGCCGCTTGAGATAGGTCACATGGGCGCCGCGGCTGGCGGTCATTCGCTTTACCTGGTGGAATTTTCCCTCCCGCAGGGTGATAAGAGCCTCCCGCCCGTCCCCCAGGAGCCGCAGGTCCGCGCTGAGGCACCGCAGGCCGTCCTCCAGCGTCAGCCCCTCCTGAAAGGCGGTCCGGTCCGCCTCCCCCAGGGGCCGGTCCAGCCGGGCGTAGTAGACCTTGTCCACGTGGAATTTGGGGGAGAGGAGCCGGTGGGCCAGCTCCCCGTCGTCAGTGAGAAGCAGCAGGCCCTCGGTGTCCTTGTCCAGCCGTCCCACCGGAAAGAGCCCGCGGCGGCGGAGCTCCGGGGCCAGCAGATCCAGGACGGTCCCCTGTCTGGGGTCCTCCGTGGCGGAGAGCACTCCGGCGGGCTTGTTGAGCATGACGTAGGTGAACCGGCTGTAGCCCAGGTCCGTTCCATCTACCAGGATAGCGGCGGCCTCCGGGTCCGCCTTCTCCTCCCCTGACCGGGCGGGGAGGCCGTTTACCAGCACCCGGCCCTGGCGGATCAGCTCCTTGGCCTCCCGCCGGGACCACCGGCCTGTGGCGGCCATCAGCTTGTCAAGCCGTTGGAGGGACATTGTATCACCTCTCCCATCGTTTCTTTTCTCAGTTTACCGTATCGCGCCGCCCGGCGCAAGGGGAATTTGGGGTGTCGCCCCTTGCCGAAAAAAGTCCGCGGGGCATGGGAACGAAATTCCCGCGAAAAAGAGGAAGAGAGGGGCAAAAAAATCTGCGGGGCCTTCAGGCCCCGCAGATTTACAGATTTTAGCGTGTCAAAAAGCCTCGCAGAGTTCCGCCGCCCGGAGGCGGCGGAAGAAAAGCTGCAACCGCAAGGTTCCCTCCTCGCGGCATAGCCGCTGCGGCCTACGCTGCAAACATGCCGCTGGCATGTTTGCTTACGCTGCGGCGTCGGAAAAACACTTTGCGCGAAGCGAGCGTCGAATCGTCCGCCATAGGCGGACGACCGAGGCGCAGAGCGGAGCGAGACCCCTTTGGCGGAAAAGGCGTCAGCCTTTTTCGACAGTCTCAAATCTGCGGGGTCCGAAGGCCCCGCAGATTTGGGATGATTACGATTAGAAATCCACCTCGGTGTCGTAGAAGCAGCACTTGAGGAGCTTCTCCATCTCGGCGGGGGTGATGGCGCGGGGGTTGGAGCCGGTGCAGGCATCGCCCACGGCCAGCTCGGCCACCTGGGGCAGCTTGTCCAGGAACTCCTTCTCGTCGATGATGCCGCCCTCGTAGTCCCGGATGCAGGCGGGAATGTCCAGCTTCGCGTTCATGGCCTTGATGTGGGCGATGAGGGCCTTGCTGGTGGGCTCCAGGCCGAGGAACGCGGCGATCTCGCCGTAACGCTTCTCCGCCTCGGGCTCCTTGGCGTTGTAGGCGATGACCTTGGGCAGGTACATGGCGTTGGCGCAGCCGTGGACGATGTGCCCGCCGGAGTAGGCGGCGCCGGTCTTGTGGGCCATGGAGTGGACGATGCCCAGCAGGGCGTTGGAGAAGGCCATGCCGGCCAGGCACTGGGCGTCGTGCATCCGGTCCCGGGCGTCCATGTCGCCGTTGTAGCTGTCCACCAGGTCGGCGGAGATCATCTTGATGGCGTGGAGGGCCAGGGGATCGGTGTAGTTGCAGTGGAGGGTGGACACGTAGGCCTCGATGGCGTGGGTCATGGCGTCCATGCCGGTGTGGGCGGTGAGCTTCTTGGGCATGGTCTCCGCCAGCTCCGGGTCCACAATGGCCACGTCGGGGGTGATGTTGAAGTCGGCCAGGGGGTACTTGATGCCCTTGGCGTAGTCGGTGATGACGGAGAAGGCGGTCACCTCGGTGGCGGTGCCGGAGGTGGAGGGGATGGCGCAGAACCGGGCCTTGGTCCGCAGCTTGGGAAAGCTGAAGGGGGTGATGAGCTGCTCAAAGGTGGTCTCCGGATACTCATAGAAGGCCCACATGGCCTTGGCCGCGTCGATGGGGCTGCCGCCGCCGATGGCCACGATCCAGTCGGGCTGGAACTGCCGCATGGCCTCCGCGCCCTTCATGACCGTCTCCACAGAGGGATCGGGCTCCACGCCCTCGAACAGGGACACCTCCATGCCGGCGGCCTTCAGGTTGGCCTCCACCTTGTCCAGGAAGCCGAAACGCTTCATGCTGCCGCCGCCGACCACCACGATGGCCCGCTTGCCATCCAGGTCCTTCAGCGCGTCCAGGGCGCCCTTGCCGTGGTACAGGTCTCTCGGTAATGTAAATCTAGCCATAATAGAAGCCTCCGTTCATAAATTCAATGTCGCACAGATATCAGAAAGAATTGTGAATCATTTAACGATCTTTCTGTGGATAGTATACCAAGCGGCGATTGAATTGTCAATTGTTTAACAATCACAAAACAAGGGGATTTGGCGAAAAGAATTGTTGCGAAAATCACAGTGTAGTGCAAAGCGATGGAAAAAGGAGGTAGAAAAGGCTTGCTGGACCGCCGGCGCTGGGATATAATGGGACGGCGGGAGGCGGACAGGCTCCGCGTCCCGGAGTGGAATCGACTGGCAAAGATAAGGAGGTCCCTATGGAGCTGCTCTACTGGTTTGAATCCATCCGAACCCCGGTCCTGGACACGGTCATGTCCCTGGTGACCCGGCTGGGGGAGGAGACGTTTTTCATGATAGCCGCCCTCTTTGTCTTCTGGTGCTGGGACAAGCGCCGGGGCTACTACCTGCTGGCGGTGGGCTTTGCCGGCACCCTGGCCAGCCAGTGGCTGAAGATCGCCTGCCGGGTGCCCCGGCCCTGGGTGATCGACCCGGACTTCACCATCGTGGAATCCGCCCGGGAGGCGGCCACGGGCTACAGCTTCCCCAGCGGCCACACCCAGTGCGCCGTGGGGTACTTGGGCGGCATCGCCCGCTTCACCGGGCGGCTGTGGGTGCGGGTGGTGTGTATCGTCCTGGCCCTGCTGGTGGCGGTGTCCCGGATGTACCTGGGGGTCCACACCCCGGCGGACGTGGGGGTGAGCCTGCTGATCAGCCTTGTGCTGGTGCTGGCCCTCTACCCGCTGCTGGAGAGCACCCTGTGGTTTCCCAACCGGATGTACGCCATCATCGGCGTGATGCTGGCCCTGAGCCTGGCCTTCGTGGGCTATATGGAGCTGCTGACCCAGCCCCCTGTGGGCAGCTCTGAGGCGCTGCTGGAGGCCTATGAGAACTGGGCGGAGGCCAGGAACAACGCCTACACCATGGCGGGCGCCGTGGCCGGCGTCCTGGTGGTCTACGCCTTTGACACCAAGCTCCTCCAGTTTCCCACCCGGGCCCCCTGGTGGGGACAGCTCATCAAGCTGGCGGGGGGCCTGGCCCTGGTGCTGGCGGTGCGGGTCCTGCTGCGGGAACCCCTGCTGGCCCTCTGCGGCGGCCACCCCGTGGCCAGGGGCCTGCGCTACTTCCTGATGGTCCTGGTGGCGGGATGCCTGTGGCCCATGACCTTTCAGTTTTTTGAGAAGCACGCCAAGTGACACGCTGATTAAACCGGTAAGATACAAAAGATACGAGCGAGGAGCGGGAGGGAGCGACCTATGATGAACAAAAAGACGACAGATATCGTGGCCTACCTGACCTGGGTGGGGCTGCTGGTGGCCTTTGTGGCCGGGGACCGGCGGGAGGCCAGATTTCATTTGAACCAATCCCTGGTGATCTGGCTGGCGGGCACCCTGGCCGGCGTGGCCGAGCGGTTGCTGGACTGGTTGCCCCTGGTGGGATGGCTGGTGGACCTGGCCCTGGGCCTGTTCGGACTGTTCTGCGCGGTCTGCTGGTTCATCGGCATCATCGACGCCATCCGGGGCGTGGAGAAGCCGGTGCCCCTGCTGGGCGGCATCCATCTGCTGCATTGAAAATAGAAGGGGGGAGGCCCGACGGGCCTCCCCCCTTGCTGTTCATCGTTTTCCCGGGAAATATTTCTCCGCGAAGGGCACATGCTCCGCCCGAAACTCCCGGCCCCGCAGGTACTCCAGGATCCCGGCGCCGGTGGGGAAGTCGAAGCGGAGGTAGTAGCTGTACAGGGCCTGCCGGGTCTCCCCATACCGCCGGTTCACCTCTCCCCGGCCGTACTTGCCGTCCCCCAGGAGGGGGTGGCCCGCGTCGGCGAAGGAGGCCCGGATCTGGTGGGTCCGTCCGGTGAGGAGCTCCGCCTCCACCAGGCTCAGCTCCCCCCGGGTCTCCAGAGTGCGGTACAGGGTCTCGGCGGACTTGCCCCCCGGGACAGGCCGGTGGTACACCGCCACCTGCTTCTTCCCCTCGTCCTTCAGCAGGAAGCAGCGCAGCCGCCCCTCCGGCGGGGCCATCCGCCCCAGGACCACGCACAGGTACTTCTTGGTGATCTCCCGGTCCCGGATCTTGTCGTTGAGGATGCGGAGGGTCTCCGCGTTCTTGGCGGCCATGACGATGCCGCCGGTGTTGCGGTCGATGCGGTTGCACAGGGCGGGGGTGAAGGCGTTCTCCCACCGGGGGTTCCACTCCCGCTTCTGGTAGAGGTAGGCCTGGACGTGGTTGATGAGGGTGTTGACCTTCTCCGTCTCGTCGGCGTGGACCACCAGCCCCGGCCGCTTGTCCAGCAGCAGCAGGTTCTCATCCTCATAGAGGATATTGAGCCGGGGCTGGAAGAGGGTCAGGAAGAGGTTGTCCTCCCGGGGCTGGTCGAAGAACTCGTCGTTGATGTACAGCTGCAGCACGTCCCCCTCCCGCAGACGCTGATCCCGCTGGCAGCGCTGGCCGTTGCACTTCACCCGCTTGATGCGGATATACTTCTGCAGCAGGGCGGGGGGCAGCAGGGGCAGGGACTTGCCCAGAAAGCGGTCCAGCCGCTGTCCCGCGTCGTTTTTTCCGATGGTGAGCTCGCGCATGGGGGACCTCCCGGGGCCGTGAGACGGCGTGTTTTCCCCATTGTACCACAGAGACGGATTTTTGCAAGAAAAATGGAAAAAGTATTTGACATCCGGGATGGTTTCTACTATAATACTAGTCGTGTCTTTGCGAGGTGTGCCATGGTTTTAAATGTTCAAAAGCTCATCAACGCCCCCGGAGAAAGGATAACGTTCCAGTTTGACCTGGACTTATCCGATGTGGACTTCGGCGGCAGGCGGCCCGCCCAGAACCCGGTGGTGGTAACCGGCGAGGTGCGGAACGTCGCGGGGATGCTCCTTCTGGACTTTACCGCCAGCACAGTCCTCCAGTCCATCTGCGACCGGTGCCTGAAGGCCTTCGACCAGCCCAAGACCGTCAGCTATCAATGTATGCTGGCCCGGGAGCTGGCGGGGGACGAGGAGAACGACGACATCGTCCTTCTGGAGGACGGGTGCGTCGATGTGGGCGACTTGGCCAGGACCCAGTTCATCCTGGAGATGGATACCAAGACCCTCTGTGACCCGGACTGCAAGGGCATCTGCCCCGGCTGCGGCGTCGATCTCAACCAAGGGAGCTGCACTTGTAAAAAGGAAGTGGACCCCCGATTGGCGGCGCTGGCCAAGCTTCTGGATCAGGACCAGGACCAGTAAGAAAAAGTAAGAATTCAGATATACAGGAGGTGTCATCATGGCAGTCCCCAAGGGTAAAGTTTCTAAGGCGAGACGCGACAAGCGCCGCAGCGCGGTGTGGAAGCTGAAGGCTCCCGGTCTGGTCGCGTGCCCCAAGTGCGGCGCGATGCGCCTGCCCCACAGAATGTGCCCCGAGTGCGGCACGTACAATGGCCGTCAGGTCAAGGTCGTGGCGTCCAACGTGGCCGAGTGATCGCAATAAAAGCGGAGGTCTCCCAGGAGACCTCCGCTTTTTTGCGCTTTTAGGTAAAAACCGCGGTCGTGAGCCGCCCTCCTACCCCTCCGGGTTGAGCCAAATGACGGTCTGCCCGTTGGAGAGGGGCTGGCTGGTCTCGCAGACCAGCGTTTCGTAGTAGCTCAGATACAGGTCCTCCACCAGGACCGCATCCTCCCGCTCGTCCAGCACGGGTACCTCCTGAGCCTCCGCGTAGTACTCCATGCTGGTAAACTGCCCCGCCCGCTGCCAGATCCGGTACAGGCACACCGTGTCCTCGCTGCTTCCTGGAAAGACGCACTCCTTGGGAATCCAGGCGAATGTCTCCCAGAGGCCGTAGCCGTCCAGCAGCTCCCCGATCTCCTGCTCCACCAACCGTGTGCGCACCCTGGGAAGGGACGCCTGATAGACGGAGTTGGAGACCACGGTGCACACCACCAGCGCCAGCAGGATCACACCCGCCAGCCATCGAATGATCCTCTTGCGAACCACGCCGCCACCTCCTATAGCTGGGAGAGCGTGACCCCTTCGGTCAGCTCCTGGTCGTAGTACAGAAACAGCAGCACCACCGGCAGCGCCGCCAGCACCCCGCAGGCGCAGAGCACGCCGATGTTCTGGCCGTTCATCCGAGTGAGGAAAACGGACAGCGGATAGTCGTACTCGCTCTCCAGGAATACGATGGGCTGCTCCACCATGTTCCAGGCGTCAATGAAGCTCAGGATCCCCAGGGAGATCACGCCCGCCCGGCACCGGGGCACCAGGATGCCGAAGAGGATCCGCAGGTTCCCGGCCCCGTCCAGCCTGGCCGCCTCCAGAATGTCGCTGGGGCAGGTGTCGAAGACCTGCCGGAGCAGAAACACGCCGAAGGGGGAGAACATCGCCGGGAGGATCAGCGCCCAGTAGCTTCCCACCAGCCCCAGCCGGTCCAGCATCAGGTAGTTGGATACCAGGGTCACCTGATAGGGCATCATCATCAGCAGGATCACCAGGAAGAACAGGGCCTCCTTTCCCCGGAAGCGGAACTTGGAGAAGCCGTACCCCGCCAGGCAGGACAGGAGCACCTGCCCCGCCACGATCACCGCGGACAGCCCCAGGGAGTTCCAGAACTTGGCCAGGTAGTGGGGCCGGCTCAAGAGCACCTCCCGCCACCCCTGCAGGGACCACTCACTGGGGAGCAGCCCGTAGGAGATACCGCTGGAGAAGGAGTTCAGGAAGGTGTAGAGCATCGGCCCCAGGGCGACGGCAGCCAGCAGTGACAGTGCGATGAGCTTCGCCCAGGCCCGGGTCCGTCTCGCCGTCATAGGGTCACCTCGTGCTTTCTCTTCACCCGGAACAGCAGCAGCACCAGCAGGAAGATCACGACGAAGATCAGCAGCGCCGCCGTGGAGAGCCGGGGGTAGTTCAGGTTCTGAAAGTTGTTGTTCATGAAGTGCTGGAGCATGTAGATGCTCTCGTGGGGCCTGTCGCCTCCCAGCAGATAGGCCTCCCGGAAGGACTTGAAGGCGTTGATGACGGAGATGACGAACACGAAGAAGAAGTTGGGGATCATCAGCGGCAGGGTGATGTGCCGCAGAATGTAGCCCTCCGAGGCCCCGTCGCACAGGGCGGCGTCGGCATAGTCCGTGGGGATCGCGCTCAGGCCCGCCAGGAACAGGACCATGTTGTATCCGCAGTTCTTCCAGAGGTACAGCCCGATGAGCACCAGGAAGGCCAGCTCGGAGTCCAGCCAGTCCCGCACGGGGAGGCCCAGGCCCGCCAGGAGCTGGTTGATCATCCCGCTCCCGTCAAAGAACGCCCGCACCACCGTCACCACGGCTGCCACCGGGATCACCATGGGCATCAGAAAGGCGGAACGGAAGAAGCTGGCGCCCCGGAATTTCCGGTACAGGGCCAGAGCCAGCAGGAAGGAAAGGACCATCAGCAGCGGCACACCCACGCCGATGAAGCGGAAGGTGTTTCCCGCCGCCAGGCGGAAGGCGGCGCTGCCCAGCAGATCGGTGTAGTTCCACAGCCCTACGAACCGGGTCCCGCCCGCTCCGGCGGTGAAGGTCTTCTGGACGCTCCAGACGAAGGGGATCAGGTACAGCAGGGCGAAGCCCGCCAGAAAAGGCAGGATGAATCCCACGCCGGTGAGGGAATATCGCCTTTGCAGCTTCATAGCATGACCTCCCTTCCACTACTCCGAGATATAGATCTCCATTGCCCGCCGGGCCTCTTCCAGCGTCTCGTCATAGTCCGCGCCGCCATAGAGATAAGTTGCGAAATGCATTGTAGGACACAGATACTCGTTGTAATAATATCCCCCGGTGATCTCCTGGGTAAGGTCCAGGAGCTGCCGGATCTCCTCCTGGCTGGGGGAGTTGAGGGCCGAGCCTGTGCGCGTCGTGCTGGAAAAGCCGTCTTTGCCCTCCTGGATGTACCAGCCGATCCCATTGGAGAGGAAGTACTCGTTGGCATCGTCCAGCACAGAAAAGCTAATATCGAACTCATTCTGAAACTGGACCCCCCGGCCCAGGATGAGCTTGAGGAACTCATAGGCATTCTGTAGGTTCTCGCTGTTGGCCCGGACCGCCAGAGGATCGCTGATCTTTGCCTGGATGCCGCCGTCCACATCCCGAATGGGCATCATCACCACCTCGTCGATCGTACGGAGAGCGCCGGCGGTGGCATAAAAATCCCGGTATGTTCCGCTAAAGGAAGTGGTCCAGAGGGCCTCGCCGTCCCGGACCGCCGCCGCGCCGCCGAGATTGGAGAAATTGATATCCTGGGGGTGGGTCTCCAAGACGGACTTATACCACTCCATGGCGGAGCGCAGCAGCGGGGAGGACAAGTCGACGGCCTGGTGGTCGTAGTTGACGATGGGGAGGCCGGACTGCTCGATCAGGCCAAAGGACGTGGGCATATCGGGGATATACGCCTCAGAAAACGGGCGACGGGTCTGATTGGAGTCCTTCATCAGGCGGGCAGTCTCCTCCAAAAATCCCTGGAAATCCCCGCAGGCGGCTACGTCAAAGCCGGTCTCTTCCAGAGCGGTCCGGGTGGTAAACAGCACATGGAAATCATAGCTCAGGGGAATGACAAATCTCCGCCCATTCCACACGCCGCTGTCCATCACCGCCTGATTGTAGGGCTCCCAGTCGAAGCCGTCCGCCTCAAAGAAGGGTTCCATATCCGCCAGGAGTCCCTGGCGCACCAGCTTCTCCACGTCCATATAGAAATCGTCAATGATGAAGATGTCCGGGCCCTCACCTGCCATGATCTGGACTGCCAGCCGATCATAGATCTCCTGCTCCGGGACGTCGCCGCTGTAGCTGTACTCCGTCAGCGGCCGGATCAGCTCCACTTCCACATCGGGGTGCATCTTCTGGTAGATATCCAGCGCCGTTTGGATCAAATCGACATGCCTTCCCTCACCGATACAGAAAACGGACAGGCTCTCGTTGGTTTGAGGAACTGTTGCCGACTCCTGCCAGACCGATGTCTCTCCACAGGCGGACAGGGAAACGGCCAGCAGCAGCGCTGCCAAAAAGGCGAGGGTCCTTTTCATAGAAACATCCTCCTCCGCGTCAGTATGGGCGTGTTCAGGGTAGAAAACGCCCCGGGCGGCAGGGAACAGGGCCGGGGGCCCTCCCGCCGCCCGGGGCGCGGTGGATCGGTATGTCAGGGTGTCGAGGAACTCCAGGTGATTTCCGGCGGGGATGTGTCGGTACTGCTCCCCATCGGGCCGGAGTCCGCGTCCGGGGTCGACAGTATCACCGAGTATGTGGTGTCGCCCTCCCGTGCCTCAAGCAGGGTGACCGCGGGGTCAGGGACAAAGCCCGGCTCCCGCTCCATGATCTTCTCACGGATGGCATTTTGCCGCAGCGCCATGGCGGTAGTGAATTCCGGATCGCTGGTCGCGTCGGGGTCAGTGCTTCCGTAGGTGAAGACGAGGGGGCAGCCCTGCCTCTGTATCGTGTCGATGACGTCACCGTAGGTCCCCCAAACGCCCACGCCGCAGGCCGGGAAGAACAGCTCCGCGTCCGCCGCCGTCACCTGGGAGAAGGTTTCCCCATCGTCCCAGGTGCAGTAGATCCCGCCGTCGTCGGGGTCCACGTAGGCGGCGAACAGGTACTCCCCTGTGACGGGCTCCGTGGGGAGGGGGACCAAGCCGTCCTCTGTCCACGGGGAGGTGGCAAAGACTGTCCCGGTGCCGAGGACCAACAGGCAGGCCAGGGCCAGGGTCAATACCGTCGTCTTTCGGATTTTCATAATTGCCCTGATCCTCTCCTCAATGGCGTTTTTGCTGAAATGGCTGACCAGGGGGATGCGGTGGCTCCGGTTCTCCTCCATGCGGATCAGCGTCCGGGCGTAGACGGCCCGGGTCTCCACTCCGAACTCCCGGACCACCGCCTCGTCGCAGGACAGCTCCAGGTCCCGGTTTGCCAGGACGTACATCACCCACACCAGGGGGTTCCACCAGTGGAGGCACAGCGCCGCCGCCAGGACCAGTTTCGCCGCCCCGTCCAGCCGCCGGACGTGGACGTACTCGTGGGTCAGCACATAGGACATGGCCTCCTCGTCGGACCAGTCGGCGGACTTGGGCACCAGGATCACCGGGCGGAGCAGGCCGTAGGTAAGGGGCGTGGAGATCCGGTCGCACTGGCGGATGGCCAGGGGCCGCCGCAGCCGGTGACGATCCAGCCACCGCGCCGCGAAGGGGGCCTCCACCGGCAGGGAGGTCCGGAACTCCCGGCGGCACCGCCAGTAGACCACCAGCAGAGCCAGGACCAGCAGGACCGTCCCGGCGGCCCAGACCAAGGCCCAGGGGGAGAGGGCGGGGGAGACGGAGGCCGCCTCCGCCCCGGCGGCGGCTTGGCCCGCCGGAACCAGGGGCAGAAGCTGAAGGCCGGGGGCGGCCTGGGTGGGCGCATCCACCGCCTGCGCCCCCAGCAGGGTATACACGCTGAGGGGGGAGGGCAGGGAGAAGGGGAGCAGCAGCCGGGCCAGGGCTACGCCCCAGAGGACCAGGAAGGTGCGTTTTGGAAGCCGCTCCAGGGCCAGGGCCCGGATGACGGTGATGGCCAGGATCATGATTGCCCCGGCGGCGCTCATCTGTAACAAGCTCATATCAAACACCTCACTCCAGTTCCCCGACGATCCGCTTCAGCGCCTCGATCTGCTCCTGGGACAGGTGCTTCCTGCCCAGCAGCGCCGCGAACAGCTTGTCGGCGGAGCCGTCGTAAATTCTGTTGATCAGCTCGTTGGTCTCCGCCTCCTGAACGGCCTCCTTGCCGATCAGCGCGTGGCAGAGAAAGCCGGGGTCGGTGCGCTCTATGGCCCCCTTCTTGATGCACCGCTTGATGAGGGTGTAGGTGGTGTTTACGTTCCACCCCACCTCCTCGGCCAGCACCTGGGCGATGTGGCGGGCGGGCGCGTCCCCCTCCCGCCAGAGCACGCCCATGACCTTCAGTTCCGAGTCGAAGAGCTTTACGTCCATGGACAGATCCTCCTTGATAAGACGGGAGTAGTAGCTTCAATGCTATACTACCACAGTCGTAAACGGTTGTCAATACGACTGGAGTCTTATTATAAAGAAATGGAAAAAGCGGAGGCCCTGGGTGGGACCTCCGCTGTGATTTAAAATACCATCTGCATAAGCAGCATATAGCACACCGTGCCGCCGGCGATGGACAGGAGCATCTGCCGCTTCCACAGGTGCAGCGCCACGGTGAGGGCGATGGCGATGAGCTCCGGCAGGCCGTGGCCCCCGGCCGTCAGGTCCACGTTCCGCAGGCAGTAGACCACCAGCATGCCGAAGATGGCCGCCGGCAGGGCCCTGCCCAGGTACTGGACATACGGGGGGGTGGGGCGCTTCTCGGAGAAGATCAGAAAGGGCAGGAACCGGGTGGCCATGGTGCCCAGGACGCACATGGCGATGGTGATGATCTGTTCCGTCAGGGTCATACCAGACCACCCGCTTTCTCGATGGGCTTCCGAAACACCGTCAGCAGGCAGAGAATGCAGGCCATGGTGGGCACCATGAAGCCGTCCGCGCCGAACAGGAGCAGGCAGACCGCCGACACCGCCACGCCGATGAGGGCGGTGTAGTGCTTCTTTTCCTTCATCCACTGCTCCAGGAAGATCACCACGAACATGGCGGTCATGACGAAGTCCAGCCCCTCGGTGTTGAAGGTGAGCAGGGAGCCCAGCAGCCCGCCGATGGCGGCCCCGGAGACCCAGTAGAAGTGGTTGAGGGCCGTGACGAAGAACATGAACCAGCCCCGGTCCACGTCCTCCGGGATCTCGGCGCTGCAGTTGATGGAGAAGGTCTCGTCGCACAGGCCGAAGATCAGGTAGAACCGCTTCCAGCCCAGGCCCTTGAATTTCTCCAGCATGGCGATGCCGTAAAACAGGTGCCGGGCCTGGATCATCAGCGCCATGACCAGGGTCTGCAGCGGCGCGAAGGTCCCCAGCAGCATGGTCACCGCCACGAACTCCAGGGACCCGCCGAAGATGGTCAGCCCCATCAGCATGGGGTACCAGAAGCTGAACCCCGAAACATTCATATAGATCCCGTAAGCCATCCCCAGGAACCAGAACCCGGCGAAAATGGGGATGGTGTGGGGGAACGCCGCGGCAAACGCTCTGCGGCAGACGCCCTTTGTCCGCATCCAAGTTGTCCTCCTCCATCAGCTCCCAACAGTATACCACCCGCCGCCCGCCGGGGCAACCATTTTTCGACTAGTTCCCTGCGGGGGCGGGGCGCGGCGCCTCGCTGCGCGAACCCATGGCAAAAAAAGGAGCCGCTGCCAAAGACAGCGGCCCAAGCGGGTGGGATATTGGAAAGCTTCCATTTGTATTGTACAACCTGGGCTTGTCCTTGTAAATAGGAGCTTTTGGCGAAAAATAGGAACCTTTGACGGATCTTGCCGCCCGGGCGGCAGGCGGACCGCCAGCCGGCCCCTGGAAAAATAAGTCTGTACAAGCCCCTGGAGAAATGGTACAATAGAAATACCCCCAAACAGGGGCAAGAAGAAAGGAGCGGATCATATGAAGTTCACATTTACCTGCAAAAAGGTGTCCCTCAACGATGCCGTCAAGGCCTACGCTGAGAAGAAGATCTCCAAGCTGGATCGCTACTTCCGGGAGGACGCCGACGCACTTGTGACCTTCTCCGTGGAAAAGGACCACCGCTGTGTGGTGGAGATCACCCTCATCAGCGGCGGCACTCTCTTCCGCGCCCAAGAGGAATCCCGCGACGGCGATATGCGGGGGGCTATCGACGCGGCCTGCTCCACCATTGACCGCCAGATCCGGAAGAACCGCACCCGCCTGAGCAAGCGCCTGCGTCAGGACGCCCTGGTCCCCACCGTTCCCGCCGAGTTCGACGTGGCCGAGGAGACGGAGTTCCAGGTGGTCCGTACCAAGCACATCGCCGTCAAGCCTATGAGCGTGGAGGAGGCCATTTTGCAGATGAATCTGCTGGGCCACGACTTCTTCGTCTACCGCAACACCGACCACGTGGTGAGCATCGTCTACCGCCGGAAGAACGGGGGCTACGGCCTGCTGGAGACCGACGGCATTGAGGACGAGGAGTAAAACGCGGGAGCCGCTGCGCCGAAAGCAAAGAGAACAAGAGAGGCTGGCCCATGACTGGGCCAGCCTCTTGCGGTTCATAATGCTTATTCTCAGCGGCAGGAGGTCAGGCCCTCCTCCGTGACCAGGAAGTCCATGAGCTGGTCGTGGTCCTCCGTGGGAATGTCCTCCCGGACCAGGCGCCCCCGGCACAGCAGGGCCTTGGGGCACGTCGTCCGGGGCAGGAATCGGTCGTAGTACCCGCCGCCGTAGCCCAGCCTCCGCCCCGACCGGCTTCCCGTGGAGCAGGGGACCAGGGCCAGGTCCAGCGCCTCCGGAGCCACCAGGGGGCAGTCCGGCCCGGGCTCCAGGATGCCGTACTTTCCTGGCACCAGGTTCTCCAGGGAACGGATCTGCCGGGCCTCCATCACCCCTTTGGCCACGCACAGTGGCACCGCCAGGACCTTGCCCCGGTCCAGGGCGTCCCGGAGAATGGGGCGGGTGTCGATCTCCCGGTCCGTTCCCACATAGCAGAACACGGCTTTCGCCTGGCGGTAGACCTCCCAGTCCAGCACATGGCGGCAGATGGCCCCGTCCGCCTCCCGGCAGTAGTCCGGGGGCAGGGCCGCCACCTGTTGGGCGATCAGCGCCCGGAGCTCACTTTTTGTCACGGCCGGCCCCCCGCAGGAAGCTGAACCAGAAGGTGAAGCCAACGGCTACGCCGCCGACGATGTTCCCCAGGGTGACGGGGATCAGGTTCCCCACGATGTACTGGCCCCAGGTCAGGCTGTCCAGGGCCACGCCGGCGGCCTGGGCAAGATCCACGAAGGAGGGGACATTCTTGGCGAACAGGCCCAGCATGCAGTAGGTCATGTCGGCGATGGAGTGGTTGAATCCGCAGGTGACAAAGAACATCACCGGGGCCCAGGCGCCGATGAAGCGGCTGATCCCGTCCTTGCCGGAGAGGCTCAGCAGTACGCCGATGGTCACCAGGATGTTGCACAGGATGCCCATGAAGAAGGCGTTCTGGAAGGGCATGGTCATCTTGCTCACGGCGGTCCGCATGGAGGCCACGGCCAGGGCGCCGTTGCCGGCGGAGAGCCAGCCGAACTGGGCGCAGATGAAGGACAGGACCATGGAGCCAACAAAGTTTCCGATGTACACGAAGATCCAGTTGCGGAGCATCCCACCCAGGGTGGCCTTTTTCTCCAGGACGCTGATGGTGATGAGGGTGTTGCCGGTGAAGAGCTCCGCCCCGGAGATCACCACCATCCCTAAGCCGAAGGCGAAGAGCAGGCCGGAGATCATGCGGATGGTGGAGTTGTTGTCCAGGGCGTAGGTGGCCATGTTGGTCACGCAGGAGGGGAAGCCGATGAGGAAGCCCGCCAGCACGCCCAGCACCAGCATCTTGGAGATGGGCAGCTTGGCCTTGGCGGCTCCGGCGTTGGCGTAGTTGGCGGCAGTCTCCGCCGCGGTAAAGAGATTCATACGATACGCCCCCTTACTCCGCCATGCGCTCGGCGGCCTCTACCACGTGGCCGATGAGCACGCTGGTGGTGACGGCGCCCACGCCGCCGGGGACAGGGGTGATGGCCTCCACGATGGGCTCCACCTCCTCAAAGACGGCGTCGCCGGCGATGGCGCCCTTGCCGCCCTTGGCGTTGACCTTCTCCGGGTCCCAGTTGATGGACACGTCCACCACGATCTGGCCGGGGCGGACGTAGTCCTTCGTCAGGCTGTTCAGCACGCCGGCGGCGGAGATCAGAATGTCCGCCTCACGGGCCACGGCGGGCACATCCACCGTCCGGGTGTGACAGACGGTGACGGTGGCGTTCTTGGCCATGAGCATCATGGCGGCGGGCTTGCCCACCACCAGGCTGCGGCCGATGACCACCGCCTTCTTGCCGGTGCAGTCGATGCCGTAGTGGTCCAGGATCTCCATGCAGGCGGCGGGGGTGCAGGGGGCGAAGCCCAGGGCCTTGCCCATGAAGACCCCGGCGTTGGAGCCGTCGGTCATGCCGTCCACGTCCTTCCGGGGGTCCAGGCGGTTGCAGATCTCGTCCTGGTCCGCCTTCAGGTGCTTGGGCAGGGGGCGGAAGAGAAGCACGCCGTGGATCTTGTCGTTGGCGTTGATCCCGTCGATGACCTTCAGCAGCTCCTCCTTGCTCACATCCTCGGGCAGCACGAACTTCTCCACCGCCACCCCCAGGGTCTCCGCCCGCTTGGTGGCGCCCCGCTCATAGCTGAGATCGTCGGGCCGCTCGCCGCAGCGAACGATGGCCAGGGTGGGATTCACGCCCCGGGCCTTCAGGGCCTCGCACCGGGCGGTGATGCGCGCGTTCAGTTTTTCGTTGACTTCCTTGCCCAATAAAAGCTTTGCCATAGTCTCACTCCTCAGGCCGCGGGAACACTCCCGCGGCAACACATTTTTCTATTTTACTTGAAAAAGCCGGCCTTGACGGTCTCGAAGATGCCGTCGGCCATGGGGCCGTACTTTTCCAGCATCCCCAGGCACTTCCGGTTCATCTCCTCCGCCAGCTCCCGGTTCTTTAGGGTCTTGGTGTTGATGAACACGTTGAGGCTGGCGGCCTGGAGGGCGGCCTTCACGCACACCGCGCCGCAGCCCGCGTCGCTGACCGCCAGGCGGCTGCCCTTGGCGGCGAAGACGGCGATAGCCTCGATGGCCTCGCAGCACAGCTCCATGATGCGGACGGGCACCTGGCAGGCCACGATGGTGGCCTCCTCCAGCACCTGGTCCCGGGTGGGATCGTCCTTGGGGATGCCGTAGGCCTTGGCCAGGGGCTCAAAGCCCTTGGCGTCGGCGGCGATCTGATCCAGCAGCTCCTTCTGGAGGGCGTCGCATTTGGCCTTCAGGGCCACGATCTCCTCCTCCACGTCGGCGTACTTCTTCTTGCCCACGGTGAGGGAGCCCACCATGTTGCCCAGGGCGGTGCCGATGGCCCCCACCAGGGCGGAGGCCCCGCCGCCGCCGGGGACCGGGGCGTTGGACGCCAGGACGGTGACAAATTCCGTGCAGGATGCCTGTGCGAAATCCATATGTAAAGTCTCCTTACAGTTTACTCTGCCGCCCACAGGGCGGCTGGAAAAAGAAGGTCCGGCGGCGGGAAGCCGCCGGACCTTTTCAGCCGGGTCAGATCGCGGGTCTTAGAACAGGCCGGAGACCTTGCCGGTCTCGGTGTCCACGTCGATGCGGCGGTAGGCCGGATCGGAGCTGGTGCCGGGCATCATGGAGATGGTGCCGGCCATGGGGCACAGGAACTTGGCCCCGCCGTACTCCAGGATGTCCCGGATGGGCAGCCGCCAGCCCTTGGGCACGCCTTTCCAGGAGGGCTCGTGGCTCAGGGACAGGTGGGTCTTGACCATCATGGTGCAGTAGTCGGCGTACTTGGGGTCGGACTCGAAGCGCTTGGCCTTCTCCAGGGCCAGGGGCGCCCAGTCCACGCCGTCGGCGCCGTAGACCTCCTTGGCGATGAGTTCCACGCGCTGGCGCAGGGGCATCTCCAGGGGGTAGAGGAACTTGATCTCGTTGGACTCATTGCAGGCGTCAATGACGGTCTCGGCCAGCTCGATGGCACCCTCGCCGCCGTAGCGCCAGTGGTTGCTCAGGGCGCAGCGGACGCCCCGCTCGGCGCACAGCCGGCGGATCAGGGCGATCTCCGCGTCGGTGTCGGTGTAGAACTGGTTGATGCACACCACGGGGACGATGCCGGACTTCTTGATGGTGTTGACATGGTGGAACAGGTTCTCGCAGCCCTTCTCCAGCAGCTCCAGGTTCTCCTCGGTGTACTCCTTGGGCAGGGGCCGGCCGGCCACCACGGTGGGGCCGCCGCCGTGCATCTTCAGGGCCCGGATGGTGGCCACCAGCACGGACACGTTGGGGGTCAGGCCGCTGAGGCGGCACTTCACGTTCCAGAACTTCTCAAAGCCGATGTCGGCGGCGAAGCCGGACTCGGTGACGTGGTAGTCAAAGAGCTTCAGGGCCAGCCGGTCGCCGATGACGGAGGACTGGCCGATGGCGATGTTGGCGAAGGGACCGGCGTGGACCAGAACAGGCTGGTGCTCCACGGTGTAGCACATGGTGGGGTTGATGCAGTTGCGCATCCAGGCGGTCATGGCGCCGGCCACCTCCAGGTCCTCGGTGGTGATAGGCTCGCCGCTGCGGCTGTAGGCCACCACGATCTTGCCGATGCGCTCCCGCAGGTCCTTCAGGTCCTTGGCCACGGCCAGAATGGCCATCAGCTCGGAGCCCACGGCGATGCCGAACTTGGACTCCATCAGGTAGCCGTCCTTGGGACCGCCGATGCCCATGATGATGTTGCGCAGACCCTGGGCGCAGAAGTCCAGGACCCAGCCCATCTCCACGCGCTTGGGATCGACGTCCAGGCGCTTCAGGCCGCGCTTGGCCAGCTGCTCGTCGTTGTAGTTGCGCTCGTGCTGCATACGGGCGTTGAGGGCGACCATGGCCAGGTTGTGGGCGTTCATGATGTCGTTGATGTCGCCGGTGAGGCCCAGAGAGAACTCGGTCATGGGCATCAGCAGGGCGTTGCCGCCGCCGGCGGCGGTGCCCTTGACATTCATGGTGGGGCCGCCGGAGGGCTGGCGCAGGCAGCCGCCCACGTTCTTGCCCAGCTTGCCCAGGCCCTCGATCAGGCCCAGGGAGGTGGTGGATTTACCCTCGCCCAGAGGGGTGGGAGTGATGGCGGTGACTTCGATGAACTTGCCGTCGGGCTTGTCCTTCAGGCGGTTCATGATCTTGATAAAATCCAGCTTGGGGGTCTTGCCGTAGGGGATGATCTCCTCGGGCAGAAGGCCCAGCTTCTCGCGGAAATGGTCAACGGGGGGAAGGGTTCGCTCCGCCTCCTCGGCGATCTGCCAGTCCTTGTAGACTGTGGGGTCCAGGGTTACGCGACCGTTTTCGTCCACATACTTGCCGTCCTTGAATTCGATTGCCATGGTACTCCTCCTTGTTCCCGGGATCTTTCACTACCCCCGGGGGTCGATTTATTTTTGGCGCTGCGCTTCAAACGTCCGCGACTCCCAGCGCCAAATCTTTGGATAGGCCCGCCGGCGCGTCCGCCCCGGCGGAGATGCGGGGGACCCTTCCTCCCCCGTTGATCCATGAAATATCATATCAAACCGGCGGGGCGTTGACAAGAAGCATGGTTGACAAAAATTTAACAAATTCTTGTGACATCCTACAACAGGTCAAAACCCCGCCGGTTTTTGGAGAAATTTTCAGCAAAAAGGACAATAAGAAAAGCTTCAGTCTTTTCCGAAACAGGACCGGACCTCGCCGCTCATATAGAGGGAGCCCAGGGCGCAGGCCACGCCGTGGGGGCCCTCCGCCTGGATGGCCCGGTCCACACCGTCCCGCACGCTGGCGCAGGCCGTGGCCTTGGCGCCCATGGCCTCGATCCGGCGGGCCAGCTCCCCTGCGTCCATGGCCCGGGGGTTGTCCGGGCGGACGGTGAAGAACTGATCCGCCAGGGGGACGATGAGCCCCAAGATGTGCTCCACGTCCTTGTCGGCCATAACGCCGGTGACGAAGGTGATCTTCCGCCCGGGGAAGAGGCGGCTCAGGCTCTCCGCCGTGGCCCGGATGCCGTGGGGGTTGTGGCCCCCGTCCACGATGAACACCGGGTCCCGCCGCAGCACCTCGAACCGGGCGGGCCAGCGGGTGTCCGCGAGGCCCTGCCGCACCGCCTCGTCGGAGACGCTCCACCCCCGCTGCCGGAGGACCTCGACGGTCTCCAGCACCACGGCGGCGTTGTTCATCTGGTAGGCCCCCACCAGGGGGATGCGGAGGCCGCGCCAGCCCTTGTAGGAGAAGGTCTGCCCCTCCAGGCCGAAGTCCCCGGGGACGATGGCGGAGAAATCCGGCTGGCAAAGGGAGGCGTTTCTGGCCCGGCAGACCGCCGCGATGACCTCGTCGGCCTCCGGGTTGCCGCCGTAGCTGACCACCCGGCCTCCTTCCTTGATGATGCCGGCCTTGGCCCTGGCGATGTCCGCCATGGTGGGGCCCAGCTCCTTCACGTGGTCCATGCCCATGGCGGCGATCACCGCCGCCTCGGGCACGTCGATGATGTTGGTGGAGTCCAGCTCGCCGCCCATGCCCACCTCCAGCACCACAATGTCGCACTCCTGCCGGGCGAACCAGACCATGGCCAGAGCGGTGATGAGCTCAAACTCCGTGGGGGAGTCCGCCATGGCGTCGGCGTGGGGGCGGACGTACTCGGTGAGGGCCGCCAGCTCTTCGTCGGGAATGGGCTGGTGGTTTACCTGCATCCGCTCGTTGAAGCGGTTGATGAAGGGGGAGGTGTACAGCCCCACCCGGTACCCCGCCTCCTCCAGAATGGAGGAGAGCATGGCGGCGGTGGAGCCCTTGCCGTTGGTGCCGGCGATATGAATGAACTTCAGCTCCTTCTGGGGGTCATTCAGCTTGCCCAGCAGCTCCCGCGTCCGGTCCAGGCCCAGCTTGCTGCCCTTCCAGCAGATACTGTGAATATAGGAAAGCGCCTCTTCATAGGTCATGTCGAATACCTGATTTCTTATTCATTATAATATAATAGGTAAAAGGGGAGGCCCGCCGCCTGTCCCCTGGCGCTTACGCCTGGGGCCGGGGTACGATCCGGGAGACCACGGGCCGGTAAGCCGCCCGGTTGACCAGGAATACCACCAGGGCGCTGGCCACGATGGTCACAGGCTTGGTGGCCAGACGGCTGAGGAAATTGGCCGCCGCCAGGCCCCAGAAAGCCCCCTCAGTGCCCATCACCGCCACCTGGTACCAGGTAAAGGTCAGCACACCGACAACAAAGCTATTGATAATCCCCGCCAGGATCACCGCGGTGAGCACCTTCCAGGCGTCTTTAGTCTCCGACATGCTGCTGCGGAATACATACCGGGCACTGATCCCGCACAGGAAGCCAAAGACCATGGGACCCAGGGAGAGGGGCGGGAAGTAGAGGCCGATACCGGAGATGACGGTGCCCAGAAGGTCGCTGACCAAGGCTACGATCACGCCGGCCGTCGGCCCCAGCCAGAGCCCTGCCAGGGCCAGGGGGATGGTCTCAAAGCTGACGCGGAAAACCTCGCTCTGGATGGAAAGATACCGGGCCAGGACGATCTGGATGGCCACCAGGGCGGCCATCATCACCAGGCTGCGGGTGTTCAGGATGCTGTGTTTGGTACGCTTCATATGCGTCTCCTCCTTTTTGTGTTTCCCCGCCGGAGCGGGGCTGCTTAGGAGATAAAGTGCATTGAAGCTACTGCACAAGGCGCCGGTATGGAACGCCAGTCCCCCCGGGGACCGGGGCGGCTGCCTTTGCTGCGCGTCCACAGCAAAAATACCAATCCAGGCCGGGCGGGCGCGGCCATAGATTGGTATCATTACATCCGTTAGATTTGTGCGGTAGCGGATGCAGCATTACATCGTAGGCCCTATTTCTCGGGGGCCTTTCGTGCAAGGGCAACTTCCCAGCCGCTTGCCACTTTACGCGCAATGCTTACTCTACCAATCCTATTCAGTTGCATCTCCCGGGCATCCTTCCCCGAAAGACGGCAATATCATACACCATCCACCGATGGATTGCAATATCTTTCACAAACTTTTTTCAAAAGATTTTCCTGCGCCGCCCGAGCCCCTGTCACCGGCCCTGGAGACCCGCTCCGATGGCCTTCATCCGGTTCAAGATGATGTCCCCGATGTTGGCCATATCCTCGGCGGTGAAGGCGAAGCGGAAATTGTCGGAGAACAGGATCTGGCCGCTGGGCGGGAACTCCTCGTCCCCCAGCCACAGCAGGAACTGCACCGTCAGCCCCGGCATCAGCTCCACCTGGTAGCCCACATCGCTCCGGTCCAGGGCCGCGGCGGGCATCTTCTCCATGACGGCCCGCAGCAACTCCGGCTTTCCGCCGTAGGAGAAGGCGAAGCGCTTGACGCACCGGCCGGTGAACTGCTGGAGGTAGACCTCCCCCCAGGGGAACTCCCGGTAGGTCAGGTATTGCCCCGTGGGCATGGCGCACCGGCCGTCCAGCAGGTAGCGCAGCAGCAGGATCCGCTCCGGGTTGCTCAGGGCCCGGGGCCCCGCCACGGTGAAGTCCGGGTGGCTGACGGTGAAGGGCTCCCCCAGCAGGGTCATGGCGATGGTTTTCGTCTCCTCATCCCAGGGCAGAGCGCACCGGGCCGCCATCTCCGCCGGGTCCCCGGCCTGAAATCGCTTCACATAGAACTCCAGCGGGAGCTCCTCCTTGTTGTTCTTGCCATAGATCGGTTCCATAGACGTGTCCTCGTTTTTCTGATATGGGGTATTGTCTCATAAACAGCGGCATTCGTCAAGGCGGGGCGACGGCCAATGCCGCACCCTACAGGTCCCGGGGACCCCGGTCCAGGACCTTGTTGATGAAGAGGAAGTACACCGCCACGCTGACCGCCGGGGCCACGATGTCGGAGATCGCCTCCGCCCAAAAGGCGTACCGGGCCTCCCAAAATACAGGGATGATGAAGAGCGCCAGAAAGTACACCAGCTTGCGGAAGAAGGACAGGGAGAAGGCGATGCGGACCTGGCCCATGGCGGTGAAGCCGTCCACGATTTCGTACTGGACGCCCAGGGGGATAATGGCGGCGGTGCACACCCGGATGGCCCACAGGGATAGGTCGGCCACCTCCCCGTCCCCGTTGAACAGGGCCACGAACAGGGGACCGGCCGCCCGGGCCAGCAGGAACAGAAGGGCGGTGTAGGCCACGCAGAGCTTGACGATCTCCCGCTGGGCCGTCAGGACCCGCTCCCTGTTTCCAGCTCCGAAGTTGAAGGACAGGATGGACTGGGTGCCGCCGGAGATGCCCCCCAAGGGCATGGTGACCACCAGCATGAAGCTCTGGACGATGGTGGAGACGGTGACCAGCATGTCCCCCTGCTCCGGCCCGCCGTAGCGCTGGAGCACGGCGTTCATGGCGATGATCATGATGTTGTCCACGGCGATGATGAGGAAGGGGCTGAAGCCGATGGCCAGAATGTGCCCCATGAGGGACAGGCGGTAGCCGCCGAAGCTCAGGCGCAGGCGGGTGCGCTTCCCCAGCAGGAAGAGGAGGCCGTAGGCGGCACTGCCCATCTGGCTGAGGACCGTGGCCAGGGCCGCCCCGGGGACCCCCATGCCCAGGGCGAACATGAAAATGGGGTCCAGCACGATGTTCAGGACCGCGCCCAGCAGCACCAGGCGCATACTGACCTTGGCGAAGCCCTGGGCCAGGATCAGCTGGCTCAGGCCCGTGGAGAGCAGGGCGAAGACCGTGCCGGAGATGTAGACGGTAAAGTAGGCGTCGGCGTAGGGGTAGGTCACGTCGCTGGCGCCGAAGAGGTAGAGCATGGGACGGCGCAGGGGCAGGATGACGGCGGTGAGGACGGCGGCGGCCGTCAGAAGCATGAGCAGGCAGTTGGAGAGGATGCGCTTTGCCCGCTCCTCGTTGCCCTGGCCCAGACTCATGCCGATCAGCGGCGAGCCCCCCAGGCAGATGAGGGAGGCCACGGAGCCCACCATGGTCACCACGGGGCCGCAGACCCCCACCCCGGCCAGGGCGATGTCCCCGATCTCCGGGATGTTGCCGATGTAGATGCGGTCCACGATGCTGTAGAGCACGCTGACGAACTGGGCCAGCATACTGGGAAGGGCGATGCGGAGCACAAGGGAGCGGATGGGGTCCCGTCCCAGGTCGTTTTCCAGGGCCATGGCGGCGTTCCTCCTTAAAAATCAGTGATAAAAGGCGCGGAAATTATAGCACTTGCCGCCGCCTGTGGCAAGATGGAAAGAAGAGAAATTTCCGGCGGCGCCGGCGGACTGGGCGGACCTGAAAAAAAGTGAGGCGGAAGGCAAAATTTCTATGGAAAGTTTGGAGGAAAGGGCGTATGATAGGGACAACACCTTCCAGGGAGGAAAGCCCCTATGATCTTTTACTTTTCCGCGACAGGCAACAGCAAATACGTGGCCGAGCGGGTCGCCGGCGCTACGGACGATCACCTGATCTTTCTGCGGGACGCTATCCGCAGCCGCTGCTATCACTTTGACGTCAGTCTGGAGAAGCGGATCGGCTTTGTGGTCCCCGCCTACTGCTGCGGGCTGCCCAGCATCCTCAACTTCTTCGTGGATAAGCTGCGGCTGAGCGGGTATGAGGACCAGTACGTCTACCTGGTGCTGACCTGCGGCTCCGCCACCGGCGACGCCGCCGGGCAGCTGGGGAAGCTGCTGGGGAAGAAGGGGATCGCCCTCAACGCCCAGTTTGCCGTGCCCATGGTGGATAACAATGTGACCGCCCACAAGATCCCGGACCGGGAGGAGATCGACCGGCGGCTGGACGGGGCGGAGGAGTATATCGACGAGGCGTGCCGGGCTATCCGGGCCCGGGGCGCCGGGGACTACAACCGCTGCCAGGGGGCTCTGCCCGGAGCCTTGACCGCCGCGTCCTATCCCGCCTACGCCTTTGGCCGGTCCACCAAGCCCTTCGTGGTTACTGGCGCCTGCATCGGCTGCGGCCTGTGCCAGGAGATCTGTCCCTGTGGGGCCATTACCCTCACCGACGGGCGGCCCGCCTGGACCAAACCCCAGTGTGTGCGGTGCCTGGGCTGCCTCCACCGCTGTCCCGCTGAGGCGATCCACTGGAAAAAGGCCGGCGAGGACCGGGGCCGCTACCGCAACCCCCGGGTGGAGCTGTAGGCGAGCAGGACGGCTTTTATCAATAAACGGGACTTTTTTGACGGCAAGAGGCCGCCGCGGAGCAAAACGCTCCGCGGCGGCCTCTCCTTGCTCATGACGCCCACCGCCCCGCCAGCGCCTCCAGGGCCGCCAGCAGGTGTCGGCTGTCCTCCCCGCCGGGGGCCATGTAGGTGATGTAGGCCGCCAGATTCCCCCGGACCGCCACCGCCTCCAGGTCGCCGCAGACCCAGGCCCCGTCAAGACCCTCGATGTCCACGGGGGTAAAGCTCTCCGCCGACCGGGCGAAGGTGGCGCTGTCCATCAGGACATAGGCGAATCCCTCCGCCATGTCCGGGCGCCGCAGGCGGTACACGTCCTGGTACATCCAGGCGCCGCTGTTCTCTCCTATCACCTCGAACACGTCCCAGTAATCGGCCAGCAGGGAGTGGGACACCGTGACCTCGCTGGTCCGGCCGTCATAGAACAGGTGGGACCGCTCCCCGTCCAGGCCCAGGTCCTCCAGCAGCAGGTAGGGGCCGTCGGCCTCCTGGGGCAGGGGGTGGGTCTCCTCGCCGAGCCACTGGGCCCCCGCCAGAACCGCGCTGACAGCGATCAGGACCGCCAGACCCCGGGAGATGATCCTGTGGCACAGGTGCCGCCCGCCGGGGCTGTGGTCCAGAGGCTGGCCCCGCCTCATCCGCCGGTAGGTCCGGCTGATGGTCCAAGCCCCCCGGACCGTGCAATAGATTCCCCAGAGGAGCAGCAGGAAGCAGAGGAGCATCAGGGCGGTGCCCTCCACCCAGGCCCCTCGCAGCTCCGTCCCCAGGCGGGACAGAGTGCTCCCCGCCCCGCCGTTCATGGCGGCGGCCAGGAGAAACTGGAGGCCCAGAAGCAGGCAGATGGGCACCCAGGCCCACACGTAGCTCCGCCGCAGGCCCTTGAGGGTGGCAGCCTGCTGGGCGGGGTCCAGATAGAACTCCGGGGCGTCGCTGCCCTCCGGGGCACGGAACACGTGGATCATGCCATAGAAGTCCACGTACTCCCAGCCGCAGTCCTCGTACACCCCGATCTGCTCCTCCGGCAGGCCCGGCTCCTCCAGAAACCGGGGAGCGGACACCTCGATCCGGTACCGGGCCCGGCTGGGCGGTACGGCGTTGAATTTGCTCAGATACTGCCCCCGCTTCACCAGCCGCCAGCCCTTGGTTTCCATGTCGCTGTAGAACTTCTCCGTCTCCCCGATGGCGTACTCCGGGGGATGGAACCGGTATCTATATTTCTTCATCTCTCTCCCCCTCCAAAACGGCGCCGTCCGCCACCAGGTGCTTCAGCCGCCGGTACTCCGCCAGCAGGGATTCCCGCCCGGCGTCGGTGATGGCGTAGGTCTTGCGCCGGCCCTCCTCCTCCGCCAGGACGATGAGCCCCTCCCGGCACATCCGGGCCAGCGCCCCATAGAGGGTGCCGGGGCCCATCACCAGCCGCCCGCCGGAGATCTCCCGGATGCGCTGCATCATGCCGTAGCCGTGGCCCGGCCGCATGAGGGCCAGCAGGATGTAGTAGGCCGCCTCCGTCATAGGTCCCTGGTCCGCCACGGCGCTCCCCCTCTCTTCGGTAACTATTATGTATCTCGTTATATCGCGTAACATAATAGTAGCAGGAGGAGATCCTTTTGTCAAGAGCCCGGCGGTATGGCGTCATGCGGCGGCTTTATGGTATACTGGAACAAAAAATAAAAAAATTTTTTCGATTTCGTCAACACTTGGCCTCTCTCATCCGTTCTATTGGTGAACACAGCGAGGAGGAGGTGGAGGCCATGACGAAGCGAAGAGACCGGACGTTCCGCAATTCATATGAGCAGCTGCTCTATGAAATGGCCCGGGCCGGCCGTCTGGACCGGTAAACCGGTAGAAGGGAGGAACGGAGACTTGATTGAGTCGCTCTATACGGATTTTTACGACGAGCTGCTGGCCCGGTGCGTGGCCATGTGCCATGACCGGGGGACGGCGGAGGACTTGGTCCAGGAGACGTTCCTCCGGGCGCTGACCCATGTGGAGGACGTCCAGGACCTGAGCCGGGGCCAGTGCCGGGCGTGGCTCCACAAGACCGCCCAGCGGCTGTATATTGACCGGGTGCGGAAGCTGGCCCGGGAGACCGCCGCGGACCAGGAGGACCTGGAGCGGACCGCCTTTCAGGAGGACTACACCGCCCCGGCGGCGGCTCAGCTTATCGACAGGCTGCCGCCGGAGGAGAAGGCCCTGTTTGTCCTGCGGCACTTCGAGGGGTACAACGCCTCGGAGCTGGGGGAGATTTTTTCCCTGCCGGCCTCCACCGTCCGCTCCCGGCTGGCCTCCGCCCGCCGCCATCTGCAAGCCCTACTATCCAACTGAGACACAACTATGACGCAGGAGGAAACTACCATGGAGAACAAGGAACAGAACAAAACCCTTACGATCAACACCATCCTGTGCGACGCCCGTCAGGTGCGGGAGAGCACCCTGGCCTCTTATGACAAAGTCGTGATCAACGCCGCTGTTCTGCTGACCAACCAGGCCAGCCAGGAGCTGCTCCACAAGTACCCGGTGGAGCTGAACGCCGCCCAGACCCTGGATATCCCCGGGGACGTGCAGGTCTCCCAGATCAATGGGCGGGAGGAGCTGGGTCCCGGTGTTCCCGCGCCCAGCAGACCCACCTACCTGATCGTCAACGGCGTGCTGGACATCGCCCCCGGCGCGGGACCTGCCCTGGAGAGATACGTGGGCATCCAGGTCAACGGGAAAGTCCTCTGCCCGGAGAGCCTCAGCGGCCTGCTGGCCTCTGCCCAGGTCAACGGTCAGATCGAGACCTATCCCGACGACTGCGTCCGCCTCAAGAGCACCGTGGTGCTGGACCGCACCTTCCTTCTCCGGACGCGGAAAAATACGCGGTACTTTGCCGGCCGCCGGGTGGTGGCCCTGGCGGGAGACATCGACTTTCAGAAGCTGGCGGAGAAGAACGTCCGGTTCGTCACCCGGGAGCTGCTGGTGGCGGAGAGCCTGGCGGAGGCCGCCGTCCCTCTCTTCGGCGAGCGGACGGAGATCACCATTCTTCCCGACGGCTGCGCCTATGTGGGGGACGACGCCAAGCTGGACGGGGCCCTTATCCGCCGGTACGGCGGAAAGCTGTATATCAACGGCGACCTGACGGTGAATGAGGAGAGCGCCCCGTGGCTGGAGCAGGTGTCCTACCTCCGCATTCACGGCGACGCCCGGGTGACGAAGGGGATGTACGACGCGTTCCTCGCTGTCGGCGCGGACTACGATAAGGAGGAGATTGTGGCGGGGAAGCTGATCCAGGATAAGCTCTCCCTCACGGTGGACCGCACCCTGCTGGAGGAGGCCCGGGAGGGCCTGTCCATCGCGGACTGCGTCAACGTGCGCTTTCGGGAGGACGTTCCGGCGGAGCTGATCCGGGAGCGGCTCTTCAGCATCAGCGACTGCGCCAGCGTCGTCTGCACGCCGGAACAGCGCTCCGCCGTGGAGATGGCGGCACGGGACGTGGCAGAGATCAGGGAGCAGCTGCCGGCCGGCTCTCTTGTGGTCGATCTGGAGCGGGACCAGGTCACAAGTGTGCGGGGGACCGGCGAGGGCGGTATCCTGGACTCCCTGAAGTCTCTGGCGCGCGGCAAGGTCGTCAACGCCACCAGCTACAAGCTGTAACCCTCCAGCCCAGGAAAAAAGCCCGGCCGAACCAGTTGGTTCGGCCGGGCTTTTACTTGCTTGAACAGGCGCTTACTTTACGGAGAACAGCAGCTCCGCATAGGAGGGATAGGGCCACCAGTCGCCGGCGGTGATGGTCTCCAGCTCGTCCACGGCGGAGCGCAGGGACCCCATGATCTCGAAGATCGTGTAGCGGCAGTAGTGGGCGGCCTCGTAGGCGTTGTCGCCGTAGGGGGCGGCCAGGGCCGCCTCCAGGGCCTCGCACTGCTTCATCATCTCGGCGCTGAGACTGGAGAGACGGCGCAGGAGCTTCTCCTCGGCGGAGCAGTCCAGGTCGGCGATCACGGCCCGCTTGCCGGCGATGACCCCGGCCACCTGGGCGGAATAGCCGGAGACGGCGGGGAAAATATCCCGGCGGACCATGTCCACCATGGTCCGGGCCTCGATGCCCACCACCTGGCAGTAGTTCTCCAGGTGGATCTCATTGCGGGCGGTGAGCTCCTCCTCGGTGAACACCCCGTGCTTGCGGAAGAGCTCGATGTGCTTGGGCTGGAGGTAGACCTTCAGGGCGTCGGCGGTGCAGGTGAGGTTGCTGAGCCCACGGCGCTCCGCCTCCTCCACCCAGGCCTGTTCGTAGCCGTTGCCGTTGAAGATGATCCGCTTGTGCTCCCGGAAGGTGTTGCGGATCAGGTCGTGAAGGGCAGCGGAGAAGTCCTCCGCCTTCTCCAGAATGTCGGCGAACTGCTCCAGCTCCTCGGCCATGATGGTGTTCAGGGCGATGTTGGGGCCGGTGATGGACTGGCTGGAGCCCAGCATACGGAACTCAAACTTGTTGCCGGTGAAGGCCAGAGGGGAGGTGCGGTTGCGGTCGGTGTTGTCCTGGGGGATGGAGGGCAGGGAGTCCACGCCGATGGAGAGGAAGCGCTTGCCCTGCTCCACATACTCGGTGCCGTTGACGATGGAGTCCACCACGGCGGTGAGCTCGTCGCCCAGGAACACGGAGATGATGGCCGGCGGGGCCTCCTGGGCCCCCAGGCGGTGGTCATTGCCCGGGACGGCCACGGTGCACCGCAGCAGCTCCTGGTACTCGTCCACGCCCTTGAGGAAGGCCGCCAGGAACAGGAGGAACCGGGCGTTCTGGCTGGGGGTGGAGCCGGGCTTGAAGAGGTTCAACCCCGTATCGGTGCTCAGGGACCAGTTGTCATGCTTGCCGGAGCCGTTGACGCCGGCGAAGGGCTTCTCATGGAGCAGGCACACCATGCCGTGCTTGGCGGCCACATTTTTCATGATCTCCATGGTCAGCTGGTTGTGGTCGCAGGCGGTGTTGGCGTCGGTGTAGATGGGGGCCAGCTCGTGCTGGGCAGGGGCCACCTCGTTGTGCTTGGTCTTGGCCAGAATGCCGAGCTTCCACAGCTCATGCTCCAGGTCCTTCATGTACTCCGCCACCCGGGGCTTGATGGTGCCGAAGTAGTGGTCCTCCAGCTCCTGGCTCTTGGGGGATTTGGCGCCGAAGAGGGTCCGGCCGGTGAGGAGCAGGTCCTCCCGCCGCTCGCAGACGCTCTTGTCGATGAGGAAATACTCCTGCTCAGGACCCACCTGGCTGATGACCCGCTTGACATTGGAGCCGCCGTTGCCAAAGAGCTTCATGATCCGCACCGCCTGGCGGCTGATCTCATCCATGGAGCGGAGGAGGGGCGTCTTTTTGTCCAGGGCCTGGCCGCTGTAGGAGCAGAAAATGGTGGGGATGCACAGGCTTCCGTCCTTGATGAAGGCAAAGGCTTTGGGGTCCCAGGCGGTGTAGCCCCGGGCCTCGAAGGTGGCCCGCAGGCCGCCGGAGGGGAAGGAGGAGGCGTCGGGCTCGCCCCGGACCAGCTCCTTGCCGGAGAACTGCATCAGCACCCGGCCGGTATCGCCGTCGGGGGTGATGAAGCTGTCGTGCTTTTCGGCGGTGACTCCGGTCATGGGCTGGAACCAGTGGGTGTAGTGGGTGGCGCCCTTCTCCAGGGCCCAGTCCTTCATGGCGTTGGCGATCTCGTGGGCGGTACTCAGCTCCAAGGGGGTGCCGTCGGTGACGCACTTTTTCCACTCCTTGTAGCACTGCCCGGACAGCCGCTGCTTCATCACGTCCTCATTGAAGACCATGCTGCCGAACAGTTCCGTTACTTTCATCTCGCTCATCGTTCTATCTCCTTCCGCTGCCGGTGCAGCTAGTATGCGAATTTAGAGAAACATCTCCCGCCTCATGAAAGCAGCTCGCGGGAATACCCAAAAGCGAAACGCAGTTTCGCGCGAGACTGTCGAAAAAGGCTGACGCCTTTTCCGCCAAAGGGGTCTCGCTGCGCTTGCGCCCCGGTCGTCCGCCCATGGCGGACGATTCGACGCTCGCTCCGCGCAAAGTGTTTTTCCGACGTACACGCCGCCGGAAAAACAATTTGATTTTCTTTCGCCGCCTGCGGGCGGCGTACCCGCAAGGAGTAGGCCGCATCCGTATGGCAGCACAGCTGCCGACGGCTGCGCGCAAACTCTGCGAGGCTTTTTTGACACGCTGAAGCGAAACGCAGTTTCGCGCGAAAGTTCTTTTTGATCCTTTTTCTTTCAAGAAAAAGGATGTGGACAGGATGTGGACAGGGCGTGAACCGCGCCTCACACGCCGGAGGCGCCGTAGTTGCT
>LBJMC04202__coassemble_371_pt1 | contig 34781 bp, 32 predicted proteins | sample LBJMC04202__metabat2_low_PE_024 | metagenome-assembled genome bin LBJMC04202
GTATGCGGAAGTACCGGGCCAGATACGAGGAGTAAACAGAAGGACCAGCCTGAGAAATGCCGTTACTTTCCCACTGCTCCGCAGTGTGAAAGTCCTCGCTGCGCAGCCGTCGGCGGCTTCGCCGCCCTACGGATGCGGCGTACCCCTTGCGGGTGCTGCGCGAGCCGCACGCCTTGCGAGGCAAGGCTTTGCGGGGCATTCGATTTCATTCGAGGCGGGCTCTGCCCCCTCGAGCTCCCCCTGTGCCGCACGGTATCTTCTCTTCTGAGGATGGTTCTTGACACGCTGAAAGGCCGCCCCGCGGGGCGGCCCTTTCAGCGTGTCAAAAGCCTCGCAGAGTTCCGCCGCCCGCAGGCGGCGGAAGAAAATGAAATCGTTTTTCCGGCGGCATGTACGTCGGAAAAACACTTTGCGCGAAGCGAGCGTCGCAGGACCCGCCAGGGGCCGAGGCGCAGAGCGGAGCGAATTCTCCTTTTGGCGGAAAAGGCGTTAGCCTTTTTCGACAGTCTCAAAAGGCCGCCCCGCGGGGCGGCCCTTTTTGTGCGTGAGTTTACTTCGCTCTGCTGTTGTAGGCCTCGATGCCCTTGGCCAGCAGGTCCATGGCCCGCTCCAGGTCCTTCTGCTTGAGGACGTAGGCGATGCGGACCTCGTTGACGCCCTTGCCCGGGGTGGCGTAGAAGGGGCCGCCGGGGGCGAACATCACGGTGTCGCCGTTGTCGTCAAAGTCGGTGAGGAGCCACTTCTGGAAGGCGTCGGCGTCGTCCACCGGCAGGGCGGCCATCAGGTAGAAGGCGCCCCGGGGGCACTCGCAGATGACGCCGGGGATCTCCTTGAGCTTGGCCACCACGGTGTCCCGGCGGCGCTTGTACTCCTCCCGGACGGCGGCGAAGTACTCCGGCCCCACGTCGTACAGGGCGGCGGAGGCGATCTGGTCCAGGGTGGCCACGCTCAGCCGGGCCTGGCAGTACTTCATGGCCTCGCCCATCAGCTCCTTGTTCCGGCTGATGATGCACCCGATCCGGGCGCCGCAGGCGGAGAACCGCTTGGAGACGGTGTCGATGACAACCACGTTGTCCGCCGCGTCGGCGAACTCGCCCAGAGACTGGAGGGGCTCCCCGGCGTAGACGAATTCCCGGTAGGCCTCGTCGCCGATGATGAACAGCTCGTGCTCCTTGGCGATGTCCACCATCATCCGCATCTCCTCGGGGGTGAGGACCGCGCCGGTGGGGTTGCCGGGATTGGTGCACATGATGGCACGGGTGTGCTCGTTGATCTCCGCTTCGATCTTCGCCCGGTCGGCGTAGTGGTAGCCGGACTCCGGGGTGGTGGGGATGGGGTGGATCTTGGCCCCACAGGTGTTGACCATGGTGTTGTAGTTGGGGTAGAAGGGCTCGGGGATGAGGATCTCGTCGCCGTCGTCCAGGATGCAGTTGAGGGTGATTTGCAGCGCCTCGCTGCCGCCGGTGGTGATGAGGATCTCATCCTGCTCGAAGTGCATGTTCAGGTTGTCGTAGTACTTCTGGATGGCCTTGATGAGCACGGGAATGCCGGGAGAGGGGGCGTACTCCAGCACCGGCTGGTGGAAGTCCCGGATGGCTTGGAAATACTGGGGCGGGGTCTCGATGTCCGGCTGGCCGATGTTCAGGTGGTAGATCTTCTTGCCGGCGGCCTCGGCGGCCACCGCGTAAGGGTGGAACTTCCGCATGGGGGACAGGCCGCACTTTTTTACCTTGCTGGAAAATTTCATGGCAGAATCCTCACTCCTCTGATTGATATTTGATACGCGTTCGGGCGTCCCGCCGGATGGCGGGACCGTGAAAGCTCCCGAGGAGCATCTCCATCACAGCTCTATTCTAATATAAGCCGGAAGGGATGTCAAGAAACGGGAGGCTCTCCGGTATGGAGAAAATGAGGTGGAGCGAGAACAGGACGCGGCCTGGGAGGGAGGAGGCACATATTGTTAAATTGCCTATATTTTATCTTGTGAACTGTTGAAAATGTAAAAAATGGAGTATTGGATTGACTTTTTCTTTGAAATCCGATATCCTAAACTTAGCCTGTGCCTGTGGGGCCTGGCTTTCAAATCATGAGCTGCCGCGCCACTCCACCACAATGGCCCGGCAGACTGACAAGAAAGGATGTAAGACCGCCGGGACGTGCGGTGCGGCAGTGTGGAGACCTGCCGTAATGGGACCGGGGACGCTCCCCGGCCCTGAGGCGAGCGCCGCGGAGGCGGGCCCGCTAACGTCTGGAGCATGGCAACTGTATCCCTGAAGAACATCAAGAAGATCTATCCCCACAGCAACGACCAGAAGAAGCCCAAGAAGCACAAGAAGGGCGAGGCCCCCGTGGAGGAGAAGAAGGTCAACCTCCAGGTGACGGACGAGGGCGTCGTGGCGGTCCAGGAGTTTAATCTGGACATCGCGGACCAGGAGTTCATCGTTCTGGTCGGCCCCTCCGGCTGCGGTAAGTCCACCACGCTGCGGATGGTTGCCGGCCTGGAGGAGATCAGCGGCGGCGAGCTGTACATCGACGGCAAGCTGATGAACGATGTGGCCCCCAAGGACCGTGATATCGCCATGGTCTTCCAGTCCTACGCCCTCTATCCCCACATGACCGTCTATGAGAACATGGCCTTCTCCCTGAAGCTGAAGAAGGTGCCCAAGGATGAGATCGACCGGAAGGTCCGCGAGGCCGCCGCTATCCTGGACATCACCCAGTATCTGGACCGGAAGCCCAAGGCTCTGTCCGGCGGCCAGCGCCAGCGTGTGGCCATCGGCCGCGCCATCGTCCGTGAGCCCAAGGTGTTCCTGATGGACGAGCCTCTGTCCAACCTGGACGCCAAGCTCCGTAACCAGATGCGCGCCGAGATCATCAAGCTGCGCCAGAAGATCGACACCACCTTTATCTATGTTACCCACGACCAGACCGAGGCCATGACCCTGGGCGACCGGATCGTTATCATGCGCGACGGCTTTATCCAGCAGATCGGCACGCCGCAGGAGGTCTTCGATCACCCCGCCAACCTGTTCGTAGCCGGTTTCATCGGTACGCCGCAGATGAACTTCTTCGACGCCCGCCTGGTGAAGGATGACAAGGGCTACCATGTGGACGTCTATGGTGTCCGCGTGGATCTGCCTGAGAGCAAGCAGGCCGCTCTGAAGGCCAAGAACGTGCCGGCCCAGGATATCACCCTTGGTATCCGTCCCGACCATATCACCCTGGCCCCCGACGGCGCTCCCGGCGGCATCCCCTGCACGGTGGATGTTACCGAGCTGATGGGTAGCACCATCCATATGCATGTGAACATCAGCGGCAAGGACGCCATTGTGATCCTGCCCACTATTGACCTGAGCACCGAGCAGAAGACCAACATCGGCTATGGCACCAAGCTGGAGGTCACCTTCGGCGGCAACGTCGTCCACCTGTTCAGCAAGGAGACGGAGAAGAACCTGCTGTAAGTTCTGCCTTCTCTCCCGCAGAATTGATAAAGTGTATTTCAATGAGCGGCGCCGCGTTAGCGGCGCCGCTCACTTTTGCTCCTCTGGAACATCCATGGCCCCTGCTCCTGCTTCTGTGGAAAAGGGAGGGCCGCCCATGAATTTACAATCCGGAAACAACTTGTACTTGCGAAATGAGGCACAATCAAGTATAATGTCGTATGTTGAGCGGCTGGATCTGACTGAGCCCTCGGCGGAAATATAAGCTTCGGCTGTTCCTGGGTGAACGGCGGAAATTTTTGGAAGGAATGAACAAGATGAGCGCATCCAGAGAGAAGAAAAAGCGGCAGGAGTTTTTTGCCGGCGGCGGCGTGGACCCCAAGGCCGCCCGTGCGGCGGAGCAGAAGGCCGCTGAGCGGAAGGCCAATATCCTGTACGCGACTTTGGCCGTTGTATTTGTGGTAGTGGCTGTCCTCCTGGTGGTGTATAACTCCGGGATCATCCAGCGCGGCCGCACCGCCGTCACCATTGACGGGGAGAACTACACGGCGGCGGACGTGAGCTACTATTACAGCAACGCCTATCAGAATGTTCTGAATACCTACGGGAGCTACGCCTCCCTGATTGGCCTGGACACCAGCGCCAGCCTGAAGGACCAGTATGCCTGGGGCGGTACGGAACAGACCTGGGACGAGTACTTCAAGGAGGAAGCGGTGAATACCCTGCGCCTGGTCCACGCGGCGCTGGACGCCGCCGCTGAGGAGGGAATGACCCTGGACGAGGAGGATCAGGCGGAGCTGGAGAACAACATCCAGCAGATGCAGGAGACTGCCGCCTCCAACGGGTACTCCTACAGCGCCTACCTCAACGCCATCTACGGCTCCGTCATGACCACGGAGGTCTATGAGGGGCTGGTGGAGGACAACCTGCTGGCGAACAAGTACCTCACCGCGCACCATGACAGCATCTCCTTCACCGACGAGGAAATCGAGGCGTACTACGAGGAGAACAAGAACAGCTACGACATCGTGGACGGCGGCTACGTCTCCTTCTACGGCGCGGCCACCAGCACCACCGACGAGGAGGGCAACACTGTGGAGCCCACCGAGGAGGAGGATCAGGCCGCCATGGACGAGGCCATGGCCAACGCTGAGGCTCTGCTGGCCGCCTATCAGGAGGGCGGAGACCTGGAGGCCCTGGCTGAGGAGTACGGCGGGACCTATACCGGCGGAACAGATCTGACCTACTCCTCCGGTACTACCGGCGACTGGCTCTTTGACGAGGCCCGGACCGCCGGGGACGCCGAGATCCTCACCAGCGACAGCTCCGACTACGTCTATGTCGCGGTGTTCAACAGCCGACAGCGGGACGAGGCTCTGGACTACAATGTCCGTCACATCCTTGTCACCGACGCCAACCTGGATCTGGCTGAGGGTGAGGAGGCCACCGACGAGATGGTCCTGGCCCGGGCCGAGGAGATCCTGGACAGCTGGGACGGCACCGAGGACGGTTTCGCGGCTCTTGCCGAGGAGTACTCCCAGGATGCCGGCAGCAACACCAACGGCGGTCTCTATGAGAACGTGGCCAAGGGCACCATGGTGTCCGCCTTCGAGGACTGGTGCTATGAGGACGGCCGCCAGGCTGGCGACACCGGCATCGTGGAGTCCTCCTACGGTCAGCACATCATGTACTTCGTGGGCTACGGCACCACCGAGTACTGGCACTACGCCTGCGAGAACGCCATGATCTCCAACGAGTACAGCGAGTGGCAGACGTCCCTGATGGACAGCGTCACCGCCGAGACCGCCGGCGGCATGGACTACGTGGGCTTCTAAATTCCTTACAAACAACCGGGAGGCCGGCCACCGCCAGGGCGGGGCCGGCCTCCTTCCTATGGAGGGTGGAATGGACGAGAGATTTCTGCGCAATGAGATGATGCTGGGTCCGGAGGCCGTGGAGAAGCTGGCCTCCGCCCATGTGTGCGTGTTCGGCCTGGGGGGCGTGGGCAGTTATGTTGTGGAGGGCTTGGCCCGGTCCGGCGTGGGGGAGCTGACCCTCGTCGACCAGGATGCCTACGGCGAGAGCAACATCAACCGCCAGCTGGGGGCCCTCACCTCCACCCTGGGTCAGGGCAAGGCGGAGGTCCTGGCCCGGCGTGTGCTGGACATCAATCCCCGCTGCGCTGTCCACCCCATCCGCGGCGTCTATTGCCGGGAGGACCGGGAGCGGTTCTTCGGACCCTATGACTACATCGCCGACGCCATCGACCTGGTCTCCTGCAAGGTGGACCTGATCCTCCAGGCCCGGGAGCGGGGTATCCCCATCCTATCCGCTCTGGGCACCGGCAACAAGCTGGACGCGACGCTGTTCCAGGTTACGGACCTGAGCAAGACCTTTGGCTGCCCGCTGGCCCGGGTGATGCGCCGGGAGCTGGGGCGGCACGGCGTGAAGCACCTGAAGGTGGTCTTCTCTCCGGAGGAGCCGGCCCCCACCCGGCAGCTGGAGACCCCGCCGCCGGGACGGCGCAGCGTCCCTGCCAGCGTCCCCTGGGTCCCCTCTGTGGCGGGGCTGCTGATGGCCGGGGCCATCGTGATGGATCTTATCAGCAGCGACAGCGAAAAGGAGGAGACCATATGACCATTCGCTTTGCCCGGGAGGAGGACATCCCCCGGATCGACCAGCTTCTGCTCCAGGTCTGCCAGGTCCACCACCAGGGCAGGCCGGACCTGTTCCGCCAAGGCGGGCGGAAGTATACGGACGAGGAGCTCAAGGTTCTGCTTCAGGATAAAAACCGCCCCGTCCTGGTGGCTGTGGATGAAAATGGCTGGGTGGAGGGCTACGCCTTCTGCATCCTGGAGGAGCACGGCGGCGCCATGACGGACCACCGGACCCTGTACCTGGACGACCTGTGCGTGGACAGCGCCTGCCGGGGGCGGCATGTGGGCAGCCGCCTGTACCGGGCGGCCCTGGACCTGGCCCGGGAACTGGGGTGCTACAACCTGACCTTGAACGTCTGGTCCTGCAACCCGGAGGCCATGGCCTTCTATGAGCGTATGGGCCTGAAGCCCCTGAAGGTGGGGATGGAGGCTGTGCTGTAAAACGACATAAATCAAAAGCTGCCCGGAACCAATCGGTTCCGGGCAGCTTTTCGCAAGTATGCAGCGGGAAGGAGCTTACTTCAGCTCCACCTTGCCGCCGGCCTCCTCGACCTTGGCCTTCATGGCCTCGGCGTCCTCCTTGGACAGGGCCTCCTTCAGGGTCTTGGGGGTGCCCTCGACGGCAGCCTTGGCCTCGGCCAGGCCCAGGCCGGTGATCTCGCGGACGACCTTGATGACCTTGATCTTGGCGGCGGCGTCGAAGCCGGTCAGGACCACGTCGAACTCGGTCTTCTCCTCAGCGGCGGGAGCGGCAGCGCCGGCGGCGGGAGCAGCCATGGCGGCGGCGGACACGCCGAACTCCTCCTCCAGAGCGTGAACCAGCTCGCTCAGCTCCAGAACGGTCAGGGCCTTGATTTCCTCGATCATAGCGGTAACTTTCTCACTAGCCATTGTTAGGTGACCTCCTAATGATTATTTTCAGTAAATCGTTTTGTGTGGGACGAGCCGAATTACTCGGCGGCAGGGGCCTCGGCAGCGGCCTCCTCGGCGGGAGCGCCCTGCTTCTCGGCGATCTGCTTGAGCACGCAGGCCAGGCCGGAAATGGGAGCCAGCATGGTGCCCAGGACCTGGGCGCGCAGGGTGGGCAGCGGGGGGATCTCCGCAAGGGCCATGACCTCGCTGAGAGGGATGACCTTGCCGTCCATGAAGCCGCCCTTGATCTCAAAACGGTCGTTGAGCTTCTTGGCGAAGTCGTTGATGACCCGGGCAGGGGCCACGGGGTCGTCGTTGCAGACAGCCAGGGACGTGGTGCCGTTCAGCAGCCCGTCCAGCTCGCTCATGCCGCAGTTGTTGACGGCGAAGCGCAGCAGGGTGTTCTTCACCACGGCGTAGTCCACGTTGTTCTTGCGCAGCTCGGCGCGCAGGGCGGTGTCCTCCGCAACGGTGATGCCCCTGTAGTCCACCAGCACACCGGCGGCGGCGCTCTGCAGCTTAGCGGTCAGCTCGGCGACGATGGCCTGCTTCTCGCTGAGAACTTTTGCGTTAGGCATTCTTTGTTCACCTCCATTAGATTCGCGGGAAAATCGGCGCGTTCGGAAAAGGAAAACGGTCCCCGCGCGAAGACGCGAGGACCGTGCAGATCTTTCAGATGATCGGCAATCCTCGGCAGGATTTACGGGCGAGGCCCACCTGCTGTCTCTGGAACGCGACAATTATTATATTCAAGTACCGGCGGTTTGTCAATACTCAAATATCTTTCTTTTTGGGGGAACTTCCCCCGGCTGCCTTAGATCAGCTTCGCGGTGCTCAGCTTGATGCCGGGGCCCATGGTGGAGGCGGTGACGCAGCTCCGGATATACTGGCCCTTGGCGGCGGCGGGCTTGGCCTTGACAATGGCGCCCATGAGGGCGTTGAAGTTGTCGTTGAGCTTCTCCGCGCCGAAGGAGACCTTGCCGATGGGGCAGTGGATGATGTTGGTCTTGTCCAGGCGGTACTCGATCTTACCGGCCTTGACCTCCTGCACGGCCTTGGCCACGTCGGGAGTGACGGTGCCGGCCTTGGGGGAGGGCATCAGGCCCTTGGGGCCCAGCAGCTTACCCAGACGGCCCACAACGCCCATCATGTCGGGGCTGGCGACCACCACGTCGAAGTCGAACCAGTTCTCCTTCTGGATCTTCTCCACCATGTCCATATCGCCCACATAGTCAGCGCCGGCAGCGCGGGCGGCGTCGGCCTTGTCGCCCTTGGCGAAGACCAGCACCCGGGCGGTCTTGCCGGTGCCGTGGGGCAGAACGATGGCGCCGCGGACCTGCTGGTCGGCGTGGCGGGAGTCGACGCCCAGCTTCACGTGGAGCTCAACGGTCTCGTCGAACTTGGCGGAAGCGGTCTTGCAGATGATCTCAAAAGCGTCCTTGGACTCGTACAGAGTGGCTCTGTCGATCTGCTTGGCGCTGTTCTGATATTTCTTACCTCTAAACATTGTTTCTGACCCTCCTTACTCGCCCACGACGACGCCCATGCTGCGGGCGGTACCGGCGATCATGCTCATGGCGGCCTCCAGGCTGGCGGCGTTCAGATCGGGCATCTTGGTCTCCGCGATCTTCTGCACATCGGCCTTGCTGATGGTGGCGACCTTGGTCTTGTTGGGCACGCCGGAGCCGGACTCGATGTTGCAGGCCTTCTTGATGAGGACCGCGGCGGGAGGGGTCTTGGTCACAAAGGAGAAGGAGCGGTCGGAGTACACGGTGATGACCACAGGGATGATCATGCCCATGTCGTTCTTGGTGCGCTCGTTGAACTCCTTAGTGAAGGCGGCGATGTTGACGCCGTGCTGGCCCAGAGCGGGGCCGACGGGGGGAGCGGGGGTCGCTTTCCCCGCGGGGATCTGCAGCTTGACGTATCCTACGACTTTCTGTGCCATATTCAGGCACCTCCTTGATATGATGTGGTGGTGACGGGGCTTGTCCCTCCGGGGGGCGCCCCTCCCACGTGCAGCCGCTCACGCGGCGTAACAGCTTGCTTGGAAATGATACTTGATATTCCTGCGGCTCAGTCGCTGACGACCTCCACCTGGTCCAGCTCCAGCTCAACGGGAGTTTCCCGGCCGAACATGGACACCACCACGGTGACCTTGTTCTTCTCCGGGTCGATCTCGTCCACGACGCCGGTGAAGGACTCCAGGGGCCCGTCGTTGATGCGGACCCGGTCGCCTACCTTGTAGAGCACCACGACCTCGTGCTTTTCCATGCCCAGGGCCAGCACCTCGTCCTCCGTCAGGGGGATGGGCTTGTTGCTGGCCTCGCCCACGAAGCCGGTGACACCCCGGACGTTGCGCACCAGGTGCCAGGTGTCGTCGGTCATGACCATCTTGATGAGGACGTAGCCGGGGAACACCTTCCGCTCCACCTCTTTGGCGGCGCCGGTGTCGGTGATCTCCGTGACCTTCTCCAGAGGGATCTGGATGTCCACGATCATGTCCTCCAGATGGCGGCCCACCACGAACTTCTCGATGGTGGTCTTTACGGCATTTTCATAGCCGGAGTAGGTATGGACCACATACCATCTTGCGTTGTCGGCCATTCCCGCCGCCCTCTTAACCGAAGACGTCCAGAATGGTGCGGATGAACAGGCCGGCCACGCCGTCGAAGATCCAGATGAAAGCGCCGATGACGGCGGTGCAGAGGATCACGGTGCCGGTGTTCTTCGCCACCTTCTGGGGGGTGGGCCACACGACCTTCTTCAGCTCGCTGCGCATCTCGCGGAACCAGCGGCCCCGGTCCTTCTTGACTTTCTTTTCTTCTGCCATGATGAAATATCTCCCTTTCCTTACTTGGTCTCAGAGTGGACCGTGTGCTTTCTGCAGAAGGGACAATACTTGTTCATCTCCAGACGGTCGGGATCGTTCTTCTTGTTCTTGACGGTGTTGTAGTTTCTCTGCTTGCACTCGTTGCATCTCAAGGTGATCTTGACGCGCATTGTTAACGGCACCTCCTTACTGAATTCAGGCGTTCAAGCCTGTGTCGATTGCCTCCCTGAACGGTGAACGGCAGCTCATTGTCCACCCGAAAAAGAGCACGACGAATAAGCCCCATTTCCACAGGTAATCGTTACTATATCACGTCTCCAGGCCCAGGTCAAGAAAAATTTTTGCGAAAATCCCACTTTTTTTTGCGATATGTGTGTTGTATAATATTGGGTGCTGCGGCGATCCCCGCCGGGGGAGGGCCGCCCATCACTGTCATTCATATAAGGAGAACACCATGCGCATCATGGCCATCGACTACGGGGACGCCCACACCGGCGCGGCGGTCTCCGATCTCACCGGTCTGCTGGCCGGATACACCGAGACCATCCACACCCGCCGCCAGGAGGAGGTCCTCAGCCGCCTGGGGGAGCTGATCGGGGAGTACGGCGTGGAGGAGCTGGTTTTGGGCTATCCCAAGAACATGGACGGGACCTTGGGGCCCCGGGCGGAGAAGGCGGAGGCCATGGCCCGGACCCTGGAGGAGCGCTTCGGCCTGCCGGTGAAGCTGTGGGACGAGCGGCGGACCACCATCGACGCCCACAATATCCTGGCCGGCGCCGGACAGCGGGCCAAAAAGCGGAAGAAGACGGTGGACGCCGTGGCGGCGGCCCTGATCCTGGAGGGGTACCTGACCTGGCGGCGGTCCGCGGGACATGGCGGATCGAACTGATGATCTTATCATGCCTGTCCCATCATAATGTATATGCACGCGAAACGGCGTTTCGCGCAAAAATTCTTTTTGGTACTTTTTCTTTTTAAGAAAAAGTACAGAGAAAAACACCCGCGAAAAGGAGCAAGGATCTGATGAGGCAATACATGAAGACGAACCGTGTCCTGCTGGTGCTGCTGGCCGCCGCGGTGGCGGTGAGCCTGTGGGTCATCGCCCGGCGCTGGAGCGTGGAGTCGGAGAACAAGACCTACGACGTGGTGCTGGACTACACGGAGCTGGAGCTGATGGCGGAGCAGAGCGACCACGATGCGTCCTGGTGGCTGGAGCAGTTCCGGGACATGGGCATCACCCGGGTGGGGCTGACGGAGGAGAGTCTGACCTCCCTGATGGAGAACTCCCCCCTGGACGTCACCGCCACGGTGATGGACAAGGTGATCCAGGACGCCAACTGGCGGGAGAACTACCCCGCTGAATTTGTGGATATCATCGAGGAGCGGGGCTATGACCGCTTCGACGTGCTGGTGGAGGCCGCCGGGGCGGAGGCGGTGGACTTCGTGGTGGAGGCCGTGACGGAGCGGTTCCACCCGGAGGATGTGGTAGTCCTGGATGACGGGGAGAGCGCCTGCATCCTGCTGAATGGGTCCGTGAACGACACCCTCTACCTCACCGATTTCAGCTACTCCGATACCTTCAAGGAGGGCTTCACCGAGCGCAACGAGATCGTCTCCTCCCAGATCATGTACGTCTCCCTGGGGCTGGACCCGGAGAAGGTGGAGACCATCCAGTCCCTGGGCATGGAGATCGTGCCCAGGACCATCTGCTACGACGGCCACAACGACACCCGCTACGCCCAGGCGGTGGTGGCGGGCTATGAGCGCTACGGCATCACCCCCACCTATATCATTGCCGGCGGCAAGGCCGTCATCGGCTACGACGACGGCGGCGAGTTCGCCCTGGACTATATCCGGGACAACGGCATCACCATCGGCCTCATTGAGACCAACGTCCAGCGGGAGAACATCATGCAGTCCGGCGTGGAGGACGCGGCGGTGGCCACAGACTACAACACCGTCCGTGTCTTCTCCGTGTGGGACTACATCCAGTACCGCTACGGCTACTACGGCTACGAGGGCGCGGAGGAGGTGGAGAACACCCTGTACCGGGCCATCGTGGAGCGGAACGTCCGGGTTATCTACTTCAAGCCCGTCAAGCAGACCGACAACTCCTTCGCCTACATCACCGATGTGGATGTTTACCGGGATATGTTTGAGGGCCTGAACCAGCGCCTGGCGGCCCACGGCATCTCCATGGGCCGGGCCTCGGTGATGGACAACTTCCAGATCCCCTCCCTGGTGATGCTGGTCCTGGGCCTGGGAGCCGGCGTGGGCGGCGCCCTGCTGCCCGCGACCTTCCTGCCCATGAAGCGGCGCTGGACCCTCATCCTGGCGGGGATCGCCGCGGTGTGTGTGGCGGGGGCCTGGGTGGTGCTGCCCAACACCTTCCGCCTGCTGGCCAGCTTTGCCAGCGCCGTGGTGTTTGCCTGCCTTGCCGCCGCCTTCTTCCTCCAGAGCGCCAAGCGCCTGGGACAGCGGCTCCCCTCCAACGCCAGGATTCGGACCATCCTGCCCTGGACGGTGGGGATCCTGGTCCTGTCCGTGCTCATCGCCCTGGCCGGCGGCATGATGACCGCCGCGCCCCTCTCCTCCACTGATTTCATGCTGGAGCTGGGGATCTTCCGGGGCGTAAAGCTGGCGCAGCTGGTCCCCCTGGCCTTCTTCTGTCTGCTGTTTGTGTCCTACTACGGCCTGTTTGAGAAGGACCGCAGGACCAATACTCTCCAGCTGCGGGATATCACCACCGCCCTGAAGTGGAACATCCCCGTGTGGTCCCTGGTGCTGCTGGCGGTGGTGGCCCTGGCGGGCTACTACTACCTGGCCCGCACCGGCCACGAGAGCGACGTGACCGTTTCCACCCTGGAGATCATCATGCGCAACGACCTGGAGAACCTCCTGCTGGCCCGGCCCCGGACCAAGGAGTTCCTGGTCTGCTTCCCCAGTATCATGCTGGCGGCCTACTGCGCCGTGCGCCGCCTGCCCTTCTTCACGGCGCTCTTCGGCCTGGCGGGCACCATCGGCATGACCAGCGTGTGCAACACCTTCATGCACATCCGCACCCCCCTGTACCTGGGCTTTGCCCGCACCGGCTACGCGGTGGTGCTGGGCGTGATCCTGGGGGCGGTGTTCATCGGCGTCTTCGAGCTGTGCCTGCGGGGCTGGCTGCGGGTGAGGAAATATTTCATTGAGGCGGAATAGAGATACATGTATAAAATACTGATATCGGGATACTACGGCTTCAATAACATCGGGGACGAGTCCATCCTCCGCACGGTCATCGACAACCTGCGGGAGAAGCTGGAGGACATCGACATCACCGTCCTCTCCCAGGACCCGGCCCAGACCAGCGAGAAGTACGGGGTGAAGGCCGCCCGGCGCATGTCCCTGTGGGACATCCTGCGGTGTGTGTGGCGGTGCGACCTGCTCCTCTCCGGCGGCGGCAGCCTGCTTCAGGACGCCACCAGCGGCCGCAGCATTCTCTACTATCTCTTCATCCTGCGCCTGGCCCAGCTGCTGGGCAAGGAGACCTTCATCTACAGCCAGGGCATCGGTCCCATCTCCGACCCCCGCAACCGCCGCCTCGCCGCCCGGGTCCTCCGCCGCACCAGCGGCATCGTGGTCCGGGACGTCAAGAGCCGGGACCTGCTGCTGGAGATCGGCGTGCCGGACTACCTCATTCACGTCACCGCCGACCCGGTGATCCGTGTGAAGAAGGCGGACCCGGCTCTGGGCCTTGAGATCCTGGAGCGGGAGGGCTGTCCCCGGCGGGAGGGCCGGCTCACCGTGGGCTGGGCGGTGAAGGCCCGGCGGCCGGACCCGGCGTTTTTTCAGGAGGTCCGCCGGAGCATCCAGTGGCTTCGGGAGACCTACGGCGCGGATTCGGTGCTGATCCCCTTTTTCCACGATGAGGACTACAGCGTCTGCCGGGCCATTGCCGGGGAGCTGGACGGTCAGGCGGGATGCCTGACGCGGAAGTACCTCTCAGAGGAGACGCTGTCCATCATCGGCTGCATGGACGTTCTGGTGGGGGTGCGGCTCCACTCCCTGATCTACGCCGCCGTCATGGGCGTCCCCATGATCGGCATATCCTATGATCCCAAGGTGGACTCCTTCCTCGCCTCCATTGACCGGCCCACCCTCTGCCGGGTGGAGGAGTTCACCCTTGAGAAGTTCCAGGAGGCTTTCCAGGACACCATGTCCCACCGGGAGGCCATCCGGGAGACCACAGAGGCGCGGCTGGACAGCCTTATCGAGAAGCTGGATCAGAACGAGGAGCTGATCCGCGGCATCATGGAGCGAAAAAAGTGAAACGAGATCAAACAGTCCGACTCATCAGCACGGTGGCCCTGGTGACGCTGCTGGCCAAGCTGCTGGGGATCGTCCGGGAGTCCCTGCAGGCCAGGGCCTTCGGCACCCAGGTAGCGGCGGACCTGTATACCACCGCCAACAATAACACCATCTATCTCTTCACCACTGTGGCGTACGCCCTGTGCGTGGCGGCGGTGCCCATTCTGGCTCCCCGCCTCCAGCGCAGCAGGGAGGAGGGACTGCGGGCCGCCGGCAATCTGATCACCATTACGGTGGGCGTCAGTGTGCTGGTAGCCGCCGGTTGGATTGCCGCCACCTTTACCCCCTGGGTGGACGCCCTGTGGGCGGGGACGGCGGCGGAGACGGAGCAGCTTGCCTCCTACATCCGCCTGATGGCTCTGGCGCTGCCGGTGATCGTGCTCACCTATCTGCTGGTGGGGTTGTTCCAGTCCATGGACCACTTCCACCTCCAGGGCAGCATGTCCATCCCCTACAATGTTTTTCTCATCCTCTTTCTGGCCCTCTTCGCCCAGCGGCTGGGTGTGAACGGATATGTGGCCGCCGTGGCCGGGGCGTGGCTGCTCCAACTGGCCACCACCGCCCCCTACGCCGTCCGGGAGCGGTGCCGCCTGCCCCTGGTCTTTGACCTGCGGGCGGACTATGTAAGGACCTTCTTCAAGACCGCCGCGGTGACGGTGCTGACCACGTCCATCTTCCTGTTCTGCTACCTCCAGGACTCCGGCATGGCGGCGGCCCTCACCGACAGTCCTGTCAGCGCCTTCTACTACGCCGACAAGCTCTTTACGCCCCTGACCACGACTCTGATCTACTCGATCACCACCGTCCTTTTCCCCAAGTTTACCCAGGAGTACGCCACAGGCAGCCGCCAGTCCTACCTCCGGTATATCTGGGGCACCCTGCGCAGCACCCTGCTGCTGATCCTGCCCATCTCCGCCGTGCTGGCGGTGTTCGGCACCCCCATCGTCCGGGTGCTCTTCGAGGGCGGCAACTTTACCGCCGAGTCCTCCGCCTCCACCGGCGCCATCTTCTCTATCTACGCCCTGTCCATGGCGGGGTTTTGCGCCCTGGACATTCTCAGCCGGGCCTACTACACCATGGAGCGGACCCTGGCCCCCCTGCTGGTCAACGCCGCTGTTCTGGTGTGCAACTGGGGCCTGAACCAGCTGCTGGGCTCCCGGCTGGGCGGCCCGGGGTTGGCCCTGGGCACCACCATCTCCATCACGCTCGGCGGACTGGTCCTGGCGGTGCTCCTTCTGCGGCGGACCGGGGGCGTCCGCGTCCTGCCCCTGGTCAAGAGCCTAGCCGCCACGTTGGTCACCGGCGGAGCCCTGTGGTGGGTCACGGACCTGGTCCTCACCGGCGATGAGAGCAAGCTCATGCTGGTGGTCAAGTGCGGCGGCCTTGGCGTCGCCGCCGCCGGGGTCTACGCCCTGCTGATGCTCCTCACACGCCAGGAGGATTTTCTGGCCCTGCTCCGCCGCCTGCGGGGCGAAAAAAACGACAACAGCGCCGACGTCTAAATGGGAAAGAGGTCCCGCGGATCTAACTCCGCGGGACCTCTTAGCGTATCAAAAAGCCTCTCTTCCGCCGTCCGCAGGCGGCGGAAGAGAGGCTGCAGCCGCAGGGTTCCCTCCTCGCGGCCTCGCTGTTATTTAATAGAGGGCTGCTCCCGGGAGATGTCCTCCTGGGCGGGGCCGGAGAGGAGCTTCCCTCGGCAGTCGAACCGGGAACCGTGGCAGGGACAGTCCCAGGTCTTCTCGGCGGGGTTCCACGCCAGCTGGCAGCCCAGGTGGGGACAGCGGGGGGAGACGGCGTGGAGCTGGCCATCCTCATCCCGGTAGGCCCCCGCTTTTTCTCCATTCAGGCGCACGATGCCGCCGCGGCCGGCGGAGAGCTCGTCCGCCTGTGTGGCGGGGAAGTAGAGGAAGCTCTTTGCCAAGCCTTTCACAGCGTGGCCTCCCTCCGCCGCGATCCCCGCCAGGGCCCTGCCGTTGACGCGGCGGGGGTCGAAGACGTCGGCCCAGGGGTGGTTCTCCCCCCGCAGGAGGGCGGGGAGGATCAGGGCCGCGGCCATAGAGGAGGTCATTCCCCACTTGCCGAAGCCGGTGGCCACGTACCAGTTGGGGCGGCTGGCGGCGTAGGGGCCGATATAGGGTACGCCGTCAGCGGTGATACAGTCCTGGGCGGACCAGCGGGCGACCTCCCGGGCAACAGGAAACCACTCCCGGGCCGTCTGCAGCAGACGCTCATATTGACCGCCTGCCCCATTCTCCCCTGTGCGGTGGCCCTCGCCGCCCACCAGCAGCAGGTCCCCGCAGGTCCGCAGGGACAGGCCGGCCCCGTCCGCGCCGATATACATGCCGTCCACGGCGGGAGCGCCCTCCAGGGCCAGAACGTAGGACCGCTCCTGGTGCATCCGGGCGAAGTACAGCCCCGGGAAGTTCAGGAAGGGGTAGTGGCAGGCGAAGATGATCTTCTCCGCCCGCACGGTGCCGCCGGGCGTTTTTAATACGCCGCCCTCTATAGTCCGCACCGGCGTGCCCTCGTAAATGGTCAGCTTCTCCGCCAGAGGCCGGAGAAACCGCAGTGGGTGAAATTGCGCTTGTCCCTGGAATTTTACCGCCCCCACCGCCGGGATGGGACAGGGCAGGTCCTCGGTATAGGAGGCCGGGAGCCCCAGGGAGGCCGCTGCCTCCGCCTCGGCCCGGAGCCGGTCCCCGTCATCCCCATAGGCATAGGCGCGCTTCTCCTCCCAGCCGCAGTCGATGCCTTCCGCCTGGATGATGTCCCGGTAGGCCCGGATGGCCTCCTGGTTCGCCTGGGCGTAGTGGGCGGCCTTGGCCCAGCCGAAGGTCCGGATCAGTTTGCGGTAGATCAGCCCGTGCTGGGAGGTGACCTTGGCGGTGGTGTTGCGGGTTTGGCCGCTGCCTGTCCGGTCCGCCTCCAGGACCACCACCCGGCGGCCCTCCCGCTGGAGGGCGTGGGCCATGAGCACGCCGGCCATGCCGGCGCCCACCACGGCGATCTCCGTCTCAATGGAGCGGGTGAGGGGATCCCGTTTCTCCATATGGCAGTCACGGGACCAGATCGATTCCATAGTGTCAGCTCCTTGCTGTATTTGGGACCGCCCGTGTGAGGCGGTCCCAAGCTATTGTTCCCAGGAGACGCTTACGCTATGCGGAGAGCTCGGCGTTTCAGCAGCCCTGGCAGCATTGGAAGCTGGTGTCGATGGTGTGGGCGATGAACCGGGCCCGGAAGCTGCGGCGGGAGCACATGCCCCTGGCCGCGCCGGAGGAGACGTTCAGATCCTCGGGTACCACGAATTTGATGCACCGGACGTGGACGTCCCGGCAGGAGGGGAAGTCGTGGGCGGGGATGGTCAAGGTTTTCAGGCCCCGGGAGTACTCCTGGCCGCTGTCGTCCACCTCGGTGAGGATGGCGGCCAGGGCCACCCGCTTGCCGGGGCAGACGTTTTTGAGGGTGACGTTCAGCTGGATGATCCGGCCCTGGGACTCCAGATATACGTCCCCCGCGTCCACCACCACGGCGTCGGCGCAGCCGTCCACGGACAGATCCACCGGGTCGGGGCAGCCCTCGGGGCAGACGACCACGTCGCAGGACACCGTGACGGTGGGGTCAGGGAAGGTCACCGCGTTCCCCTCGGCGTCGGAGTAGTCGATGGACTGGTTGACCTCCTTCACGCCGGAGGTCTGGGCTGTGTGGCGGATGAAGAATTCCAGCACGGCGCTCTCGCTGGCGGTGACCCCCAGCTCCGGGATGGTCCACCGCAGGGAGTTGAGGCCCGTCACGGCGGCGGAGCCCTTGCTGGGCATCAGAACGCTGGTGATGACGAAGTCCGGGTTCACCACCTCGTCGATGACGATGTCGGTGGCCCCGGGGTTGGAGATATTGGCGGCCAGGTCGGCGAAGAGCTGCTCCAGGTCCGCCGCGTCCGGCGTCACCGCCACGTGGGCGGCGTCGGGGTCGGTGGCCCACTCGTTCAGGGCGCTGACGTCCACGCCGTCGGAGCCCACCAGCCCGATGGCGTAGATGATGATCCCCTGGGCCTTGGCCGCGTCGGCCACGGGCGCGGGCGGGGGACCGGCGGTGGTGTTCCCGTCGGTGAACATGACGATGACCTTGGCGTTGCTCGAAGCGGGGTCGAACAGGCCCGCCGCCGTGGAGAAGGCGTCGGCGTGGTTGGTGTTCCCGCCGGCGGTCAGGGCGTCCACGGCGTCCTTCAGGTCGGCCACAGAGGTGATGAGCTGGGTATCCGCCGTGGCGGACCCGGCGAAACTGACGATGCCGATGCGGCTGCCGGAGCCGATCTGCCCGTCGGCGGCGCTGTCGGTGGCCTCGTCGATGATGTCGATGAAGGTGTCGGCCCCGGCCTTCATGCTTGCCAGGGGCAGACCGGTCATGCTGCCGGACCGGTCCAGGACCAGGACGATGTCCGTGGGATTGGACATGATGTCCGGGGCGGCGGTCAGGGCCAGGGTCACCCGCAGGGACCCGTCACAGGCGATCTGGTCCGTGCTGATGACCTTGTTTGAATTTGTAACACCCATTGTGTTACCTCCTTCTGGGGGTATCCCCCAGCACCATGCTATGTGGAGCGGGCGGGGGATGACACCGTCGGGAAGGACGGAAGAGGGCCCGCCGTCTGAACCTGTCAGACGGCGGGCCCTGGTTGATTATGTTAGGATCAGGGGTCTCCTGGGGGCTACTTCTCCTCTGCCAGCCGCCGGCCCATGAGCACGCCCATGACGGAGGCCATCATCAGCCCCCGGGTCCAGCCGCTGGAGTCACCCAGGCAGTGGAGCCCCCGGACGTTGGTGTTGAAATCCTCGTCCATCTTCACCCGGTTGGAGTAGAACTTCAGCTCCGGGGAGTAGAGGAGGGTCTCGCTGGAGGCGAAGCCGGGGACCACCTGGTCCATGGCCTGGATGAAGTTGATAATGTTGATCATGGCACGGTAGGGCATGGCGGCGGTGATGTCCCCGGCCACGGCGTCGGGCAGGGTGGGCCGCACGTTGGAGAAGGCCAGCTCCTTGGGCCACGTCCGCTTGCCGTCCAGGATGTCGCCGAAGCGCTGGACCAGAATGTGGCCCGCCCCCAGCATGTTGGTCAGCTCGCCCACCTTCTGGGCGTAGGCGATGGGCTGGTTGAAGGGGTAGGAGAAGTTATGGCTGCACAGGATGGCCAGGTTGGTGTTGTCGCTTTTCAGCTCCTTGTAGCTGTGGCCGTTGACCACCGCCAGATCGTTGTCGTAGTTCTCCTGGCTGACGAAGCCGCCGGGGTTCTGGCAGAAGGTGCGGACCTTGTTCTTGAAGGGCTTGGGGTACCCCACCAGCTTCGACTCGTAGAGCACCCGGTTGACGGTCTCCATCACCTCGTTGCGGACCTCCACCCGGACGCCGATGTCCACGGTGCCGGGCTGGTGGGCGATGTTGTGCTCCGCGCACAGGCTCTCCAGCCAGTCCGCCCCCCGGCGGCCGGTGGCGATGACCGTGTGCTCCGCCAGGATCTCCCGGCTGTCCCTGCCGTTGGTGACGCACACCCCCCGGCACAGGTCCCCCTCCAGGATCAGGTTGGTGCACTCGTAGCCGAAGAGGAGCTCCACCCCATGCTCCAGCAGGTACTGCTCAATGGCGTAGTACAGGCTCTGGGCCTTCTCGGTGCCCAGGTGCCGGATGGGGCAGTCCACCAGCTTCAGCCCCGCCTGGATGGCCCGCTTGCGGATGGCCTTCCGCTCCTCCTCGTGCTCCAGCCCCTCGATGTGGGTGTCCGCGCCGAATTCCAGGTAGATCTGGTCGGTGTAGTGGATGGTCTCCTGGGCCTTCTCCTCGCCGATGAGGGTGGGCAGGTCGCCGCCCACCTCGTAGCTCAGGGAGAGCTTGCCGTCGGAGAAGGCTCCCGCGCCGGAAAAGCCGGTGGTGATGTGGCAGTAGGGCTTGCAGTTGACGCACTTCTTGGTCTTCTCCTTGGGGCAGTGGCGGTCCTCCACGGCCTTGCCCTTCTCCACAATGAGGATGCGCTTGCGGCTGCCCTTTTTCAGCATCTCCAGGGCCGTGAAAATGCCGGCGGGGCCGGCGCCGATGATGACTACGTCCGTATTCATGGGAACCTCCTTCCCAGACCCGCCGGGGGCCTGTGGGACATCTTTACACAGTAAAAAACCACCCTGCTGTTCCAGACGGTGGGTGGTGTGCTCCCGAAAGGGAGACGGGCTATGCGGTTGCGCTGCATATCTCCTTATAGTATGGCAGAGGCCGGGGCGGTTGTCAATGCTTTTTTCAAATTGCCGGGATCTTCCGGGGAGATCTTAAATTTTTACTAAGAATGGGCCGCCGCCGCCGGAGGGCCTTGCAATGGACCGGAGGTGCGTATATAATGAAAGCGACATTTATTAACGTTTTGTGAACAGGAGGACCCAACCATGAGAGCTGATGGCCGCAGGACCAAAGGGCTGACCGCCATCGAGCAGGCCATCCCCCACATTATGCCCAAGCGGGTGGACGCTCAGAACTATGTGACGGAATACGTGGATGAGGAGATCATCAAGGACTACATCCGCTCGGTGAAGCAGCAGAAGGGGGTGCGGATGAGCCGCATGGCGGTGATCATCGCCGCCTATTACCTGGCTGCCCTCCAGCATCCCTACATCAACCGCTTTGTCGTCGGCAGCCGGGTCTACGACCGCAACCATTTCTGCGTCAGCTTCGTGATGCTGAAGAAGCGGGCGGACGGCTCCTCGGACCAGACCACGGTGAAGGTGTTCATGGAGCCGACGGACGACATCTTCACCATCAACCAGCGGATCAACGACGTCATCGAGAAAAACAGCGAGCCCAAGCACGAGAACAACACGGACAAGTTCGCCGCCTTTATGTTCTCCCTGCCGGTGCTGCCCTATCTGGTGATGGCCCTGGTCCGCTTCCTGGACCGGTTCGGCCTGCTGCCCCGGGCCATCATCGATCTGAGCCCCTTCCACACCAGCATGTTCATCACCAACCTGGCCTCCATCAACACCACCCACATCTACCACCACGTCTATGAGTTCGGCACCACCAGCGTCTTCCTCAGCGTGGGCAAGTCCATCCCCAACTACCTCACCGGGGAGCTGGACAAGAAGCTGATCCCCATCAGCGTGGTCATGGACGAGCGCATCTGCACCGGCCACCACTACGCCCTGTTCAACAAGACCCTCCAGCGGTATCTGCGGAACCCGGAGCTGCTGGAGCGGGAGAACCTGGAGCCTGTGGGGACCGCCGAATAAGGAAAGAAGAAGCGAAGCCCGCCGCTGCGAGAGCAGCGGCGGGCCTTTTTCGCCTATTCCGTGATGACGAAAGCGATCTCCCGGGTGCCGTCCAGGGAAAATTCTCCTTCGGCGGAGAAGTCGTAGCTGACCTCTGCCCGGTCCCCCACCGACAGGGAGGAGAGGTCTGGCTGGGAGGAGAGCTCCAGAGAGATCTCATATCCCGTGACACCTTCGGCGTCCATATTGGCATTGATGGTGTCCAGGATGAGCTGCCGGGGGTCGGCGTCCGTCCCAACGGATACCGGGATCTCCGTAAATTCGAAGCAGCTGGCCAGCGACCAGCGCGCCGCGCCGTCCAACAGGATCTCATAGCGGCTTGTCAGTGTAAAAGTTGACGTAAGGAGCCCGGTCTCCATGGTGAGGGTGTAGGGCGACCCGCTGGGGAGGGTGAAGGTGGTGGTGGCCTGGACCCGGTAGGACACGGTGGCCTCCTCGGGAATATCGTCCTCTGACAAATAGGTGATGTCCTCCAGCAGGATCTGGCTGAAGCTGTCCCCCAGGTACGACCGGCCATGCTCTTCTAGAATCAACAGGACGGCCTCCTCCGGGGTAGACGCCAAGGGCGTGTTATAGATCGCCTCGCCGCCGGGGTGGGCGGGGACCGCGGCGACGGCGGGCCCCAGGGTCCGGCCGTAGCCGTTGATGACCTCCCCGTCCGTCAAACCGGTTTCAGAGGTCTCGGCATCCGTGGGCAGCCCCAGCCGCTGACGGACCGCGTTGTCGCTGAGTGGCTCCTCCCGGCCGTCTGCCCAGGCCAGGGGCGCCCACAGCCAGTACACCGCGTTGTTCCGCTCGGCGTCGGTGATATAGTCGCTGCCCAGCACCCCGGCGAAGTATTCGGGGTTGCTGTCGTACAGGGCCCACAGGACGTCCTGGTAGGCGGTGGCGTAGGCCCCGTCGATGGCGCTGTCCACGGGGACGGAGAGAATGTTGTGGTATTGTCCCCAGTCCGCCTGGCCGCTGCCGGCGTATTCTCGGAGAGCCGAGAGCAGAGAAAACATGTCGCTCTCGCCGCAGGTGTCCCGGTAGCTGGACCAGGACAGGTAGGGCAGGTAGGCGATGGCCGCGGCCATGTCGCTCTCGTAGCTGTCGTGGACCAGCTGGTCGATGAGCTCGGGGGTGACGGAGGACCGGAAGCCGATCTGGTCCACCTGGGCCAGAAGGGACTGGAACAGATCCTCATCCTGCCGAGTTGCTGCCTCAGAAAGGTTGTACTCCAGAATGTACTGGTGTGGTACGCCGTTGGTATCGAAGCTGCCCAGAGAAATCATGTTTTCTGAGAGGTTGGTCTCCACCCAGGAGGTTGGCTGGGGATGGATGCTGATCAGCAGCTCGAAATCCGCCTCCGTGTAGAAGGCTACACTATCCTCCATCTCGACGTAGGACACATTGCCCACCCAGTCCTCCGGCAGGGACAGGGAGAACATGCCGCTGGGGTGGTCATAGGTGGTAGAGGAGAGGATAGGGATGTTGGAGATGGTGGTGTGGACAACTGAGCTGATTTGCAGGAACTCCAGGGCCTCCTCCGCTGTCATGGGCTCGTAGTCCCCGCTGTCCCGATGGTTCGCCTCTTCGTAACGGAAGAAGTCCACGATCCGGGCCTGGTGTTCCGCCGTCAACTCCTCCACCACCTGGGCAAACTGTGGCGGCTGGGCCAGGTACAGCCGCCATACATCATATTGGTATCCCTCGGCGTAGGCGCCGTCCAGACCTTCGGAGGCGGAGAGAATGTACCGGTACTCGTCCTCCGTCAGAGTTTCCCCGTGGTCCGTGATATAGTCGTACAGGGCCCCCTGTACTTCGGCGCAGAGGTCATAGTCCTCGCCGCCGGCCCGGGCCATGGCTCCCCAGTCCATGTTTTCCAGCAGGGGCAGCCAGGTGGAGGGATCATCCCCCTGCTGGATACGGGCCATGATCTCCTGGGCGTTGTAGTAGACCTGGGGGTCTCCGTCGTCCCAAGGGCCGAAGGAGGTGAACACGTAGTTCTCTCCATTCCAGGCGAAGGACCAGTCGTGGCGCTTATTGTACAGCACCGTGGACAGGTCCTCGCCCAGGACTTCCGTGGAGGCCGTGACGTGGCCGTCGCAGCCGTACCGCTCCGCCTCCGCCTCGGTATAGATAAAGGCCCGGACATCCTCCTCCCCGGCGTAGATGCTGGTTCCCCGCCCACCGGGCAGGACAAACAGCCCGTCCGTTGTCTCCTGGAGGGGCTGATAGCTGGTGAGGAGGTGGCTCGTCAGCTCCGGGGTGAACAGGGTCAGCAGGTAGTCCTCCAGCTCCGCCAGGGAGTTGAAGCCCTCCACCCGGAGGTAGCTGCTGTCCGCCGTGTCCAGGACTTCCTCTGTGGTGGGGAGAGAGCCGGTTTCAAACCAATCCCAGGCGGTCCGGGCTTCCTGATAGAAGGCGGGAGCCTCCGCCTCGGCGATGCCGGGAGCGGGCTGGGCGCCGCCGGTTTCCGCCGGATCTTCGACGGCGCCGGCCTCCGCCTGGGCGTCCTCCCAGCTGCCGCCGAAGGTCAGCACCACCACGGCGGCCACGATCACCGCCACCGCCGCCAGGGTGACCTTCAGCATCCGGGGCCGGTGGACGATGAGGGCGATCCGCTCCTTCATGGTCCGCTTTCCCTCGCTCATGGTGGTGGCCGTCCGCAGCAGCCCCGTCAGAGGCCTGCCGGGGACGATCATGGACACCAGGGTCTGGCCGTAGTCCAGCCGCCGGTCTTCCCCCAGCCGCCGGATGGCGCTGTGGTCGCAGGCCAGCTCGCAGTCCCGGCGGCTGAGCACCGCCGCCCACCACACCAGGGGGTCGTACCAGTACAGGGCCAGGCACACGCCTCGGACCAGACCCCACAGCTGGTCCCCGTGGCGGCGGTGGGTCTCCTCGTGGACCAGGATGTGCTCCAGCCGCCCGGGGTCCAGGGCCGCCTCATTGAGGTAGATGGCCGGGCGGAGCAGTCCCACCAGGCAGGGGGAGGCGAGCCCCTCCGCCAGGTACACCCGGGCCCCGCAGGCGGTGGGCAGCTCCGATGGGGGGATGCGCCGCCGCCGCTTCCGCAGGGAGAGGTAAAATTTCAGGTTGGACAGGAGCAGGATCGTCCCCACCAGGGCCGTCCCTGCGTACAGGGGCCAGCGCCAGAAGGGCATGGACCAGACGCTGTCGTACTGGCTGTAGGTGACGGTCTGCTTCCCCTGCTCCAGATCCACCTCCACGCCGTTGACGGTGTAATCCTCGCCGGGGGCCTCCTGGAGCCACTGGTCCGGGGAGGTCCCCAGGGGGAAGTCCTTTTCTTCGGTGTAGACGTCGTATAGGGGCCCCAGTACCGGGAGGGCTGTCACATCCGCTCCGGTGGGCTGGGAGGAGGCGCCTGCCGCCGGACTTTGGGCTGGGGGATCCGCCGCGGAGGCCGGGACTGTGTCATCCGCCGCCAGGGATGCCTCCCAGTCGGACAGGGCCCCCGACACCGTCAGCGGGGCGGGGAAGAGGGAGCCGGGGATCAGCAGCCGCAGAACCACCAGCAGCCACAGGGCGTATTGAAGCCGGGGGTCGATCCGCCCCCGAAGGCCCCGCCGCAGCAGGGCCAGCGCCAGGATCAGTACCGATGAGGTCGGGAGCACCTCGATCATACCTTATCCCTCCTTCGCCTTCTCCAGGATCGCTGTCAGCTCCGCGATGTCATCTTCCGTCAGGTCGCCGCCCTGGGCCAGGGTGCTGACCAGCATCCCCACGCTGCCCCGGTGCACCCGCTTGAGCAGGGACTCTGTCTCCCGCAGGGCCGCGGCCTCCCGGGTAATGGTGGGGGAGTAGAGCCGTGCCCGCCCCCCCTCGGCGTAGGTCACCGCCCCCTTGGCCTCCAGCCGGGTGACCATGGTGACAATGGTGGACTTGCTCCAGCCGGTCTCCGGGGCCAGGGCCCGGACCAGCTCCATCAGGGTCATGGGCTGCTTCTCCCACAGCCGCTCCATGATCTGCCACTCCCCGGCGGATAGAGAGATCTGCTTGTGGGACATCTCCGCCTCCTTTCCCGGCGCATGAGCGCCGCCTGATCGTTTTTCTTCTTGAGGCGGTCCGGCCGCCTCTTCTTTATCAGGATACCATATAGTTCTACAGATGTCAAACTTAATTTGCCGCGGCAAAGGAGCGGGGGCGCTCCGGCCCCCATTAAGAATTGGCTCATATATATGAGAAAATTTCATGTTTATTTCGGCGCGGAAAAGGGAGAGGAGAAGGGGAAGACCGGCAGTATTCGGCAAGATTGCGAAAAAATTCAGAAAAATATGTGTGAAATGGCGATAAAGTCCCGGGGTTACCTATGAACAAATTGTGTACAGAATGACGGTTGACTTTTTATAGATTAGGTTTTATCATAGACCTACCATCCGGGAGAAATGGGCCTTGGGGAAGGCAAAGCGGCGCGGAACCGAGCGGCGCCGCTTTTGTGCATTCCGGCGCCCTGGCTGCCGCTTCGGCGGCGGACCCCATCCGGACGGCACATTTGAAAAGGAGTCAATCAGTTATGAAGAAGTTTCTTGCGATGCTTCTGGCGCTGACCATGGCCCTGGCTCTCGTGGCCTGCGGCGGCAACAACAGCGCCGGCACTTCCGGCAATGACGCCGGCGGCGCCAACACCAGCGGCGATACCGCGGGCGACGCCTCCGGCGCGGCCGGCGGCACCTTTACCATCGGCGTCATCGGCCCCCTGACCGGCGGCAACGCCATCTATGGCACCAACGTGGCCAACGCGGCCCAGATCGCCGTGGACGAGATCAACGCCCTGGGCGGCGACGTCCAGTTCAGCCTGATCAGCGAGGACGACACCGGCGATGCCGAGACTGCCGTCAACGCCTACAACGCCCTGATGGACCAGGGAATGCAGATCCTGCTGGGCACCGTCACCACCGGCCCCGCCCTGGCCGTGGTGCCCTACGCCTATGAGGAGCGGGTGTTCACCCTGACGCCCTCCGGCTCCGGCGACGACGTCATCGAGGGCAACGACAACGTCTTCCAGGTGTGCTTCACCGATTCCAACCAGGGCACCCGCTCCGCCCAGTACATCGACGAGCACTTTGAGGACCCCCAGATCGCCGTCATCTACCGCAACGACGACGCCTACTCCCAGGGCATCCGGGACAACTTTGTGGCCGAGGCGGAGAGCCGGGGCATGTCCATCGTCTATGAGGGCACCTTTACCGAGGCCAGCCAGACCGACTTCAACAACCAGCTCACCGGCGCCCAGTCCGCCGGGGCGGATATGATCTTCCTGCCCATCTACTATGAGCCCGCCTCCGTCATCCTGACCCAGGCCAATGCCATGGGCTACGCCCCCACCTTCTTCGGGGTGGACGGCATGGACGGCATCCTGACCCTGCCCGGCTTCGACACCTCCCTGGCCGAGGGCGTGTACCTGCTGACCCCCTTCTCCGCCGACGCGGAGGATGAGGCCACCCAGAGCTTTGTGGCCGAGTACCAGGAGCGCTACGGGGAGACCCCCAACCAGTTCGCCGCCGACGCCTATGACGGTGTTTACATCATCTACGAGGCCATCCAGGCCGCCGGCGTCACCGCCGACATGTCCAACGAGGAGATCTGCGACGCGCTCATCGCCGCCATGGGCGACCTGTCCGTCGTGGGCCTGACCAGCGCCGGGTCCGAGATGACCTGGGATGAGAACGGCGCCGTCAGCAAGGACCCCGCCGCCGTGATCATCGAGAACGGCACCTATGTCACCCCCTGATACGGCAAAGTGAACAGACAGGGCGGGCTGCCGGAGTTTTCCGGCAGCCACCCTGTGTTTCTATGGCGGAAACCACGGCGGGAAGCGGAAGGGCCTTCCGCCCTGGTTTCTGCCATAGAGAGAAAGAGAGAGGTGCGAGAGCTTATGGAATTTCTGTCCTATCTGATCAACGGCGTCAGCCTTGGCAGCATCTACGCCATCATCGCCCTGGGCTACACCATGGTCTACGGCATCGCCAAGATGCTGAACTTCGCCCACGGCGACGTCATCATGGTGGGGGCCTATGTGTCCTTCTACACCACCTCCTTCGCCGCGAACAGCCTGCTGGGGGAGAACCCCTCCGCTCTGGCCTCCGCCGGGGCCACCCTGCTGTCGGTGCTGGCCGCCATGGCGGTGTGCACGGTGCTGGGCGTGATCATCGAGGGGCTGGCCTACCGTCCCCTGCGCCAGGCCGGTTCCCTGGCGGTGCTGATCACCGCCATCGGCGTCAGCTACTTTTTGCAGAACGGCGCCCAGCTCCTCTTCGGCGCCAACCCGGTGAACTTCACCCCGGTCATCAGCGGCCAGCTGACCCTCTTCAGCGGCCGGCTGCGGATCTCCTACGTGGCCCTTTTGACCGTGGCGGCCTGCATCGTCATCATGCTCGCCCTGACCGCCTTCACCAGCAGAAGCAAGATGGGCAAGGCCATGCGGGCCTGCTCCGAGGACCGGGGAGCGGCCCAGCTCATGGGCATCAACGTCAACCGGACCATCTCCATGACCTTCGCCATCGGCTCCGCCCTGGCGGCCATCGCCGGGGTGCTGCTGTGCTCCTACTCCCCGGTGCTCAAGCCCACCACCGGCTCCATGCCCGGCATCAAGGCCTTCACCGCCGCCGTCTTCGGCGGCATCGGCTCCATCCCCGGGGCCTTCCTGGGGGGCATCCTGCTGGGCATCATCGAGGCCATGGCCCAGGCGTACATCTCCACCCAGCTGTCCAACTCCATCCTGTTCGCCGTGCTGATTGTGGTGCTGCTGGTGAAGCCCTCGGGCCTGCTGGGCAAGTATGTGCCCGAGAAAGTGTGAGGTGGCGGGAATGAGAAGCTATATCAAGAACATGAAGACCGCTGCCAAGGTGGACTACGCCACCTACCTGGGGGTCATCCTGGCCTTTGTCGTTGTCTCGGCCTGCCAGAGCGCGGGGCTGCTGAGCCGCTCTGTGACCGGTATGCTGGTGCCCATCTGCTGCTACATCTGCATGGCGGTGAGCCTGAACCTGACGGTGGGCATCCTGGGGGAGCTGAGCCTGGGCCACGCGGGGTTCATGAGCGTGGGGGCCTTCTCCGGCATCATCACCGCCATGAGCCTCCAGTCCGCCATCCCCAACGACCTGGCGCGGATGGTCCTGGCCCTGGTGGTGGGCGCCTTTTTCGCCGCCATCGTGGGCTTCATCGTGGGCATCCCGGTGCTGCGGCTCCGGGGGGACTACCTGGCCATCGTCACCCTGGCCTTCGGCGAGATCATCAGGGACATCATCAACTGTCTGCTGGTGGGCTGGGATGAGAACGGCCTGCACATCGCCCTGAATATCGACGGCACCAAGAGCATCGCCAGCCTGGGGCTCAGCGAGAACGGCGTGGAGATCATCAAGGGAGCCCAGGGGGCCTCGGGCAACACCCGCATCGCCACCTTCACCATGGGCTTTGTGCTGGTGATGATCACCCTCATCGTGGTGCTCAACCTGGTCCGCAGCCGCACCGGCCGGGCGGTCATGGCCATCCGGGACAACCGCATCGCCGCGGAGAGCGTGGGCATCAACGTGACCAAGTACAAGCTCATCGCCTTTGTCACCTCCGCCTCCCTGGCCGGCGCCGCCGGCGCCCTGTTCGGCCTGAACTATTCCAGCGTCAGCGCCGCCCAGTTCGACTTCAACCAGTCCATCCTGGTGCTGGTGTACGTGGTGCTGGGAGGCCTGGGCAATATCTGGGGCTCCATCATCGCCACGGTGGTGCTGTATGTGCTGCCCGAGGCCCTGCGGGAGTTCAACGACCTGCGGATGCTGGTGTACGCCATCGTGCTGATCCTGGTAATGCTCATCACCAATAACCCCACCCTCCGCTCCCTCCTGGAGACGGCGGGCAAGAAGTTCAGGCGCGGAAAGAGCCGGGAAGGAGGCGTTCAGGGATGAAGAAGCAGTACCCAAAGCCCAAGCTGGTGCCGGTGCCCTCCACCAACATCATCCCCGAGCGGGACATCGGCCAGAGCCCGGTGCTGGAGTGCCGGCACTTGGGGATCGACTTCGGCGGCCTCTCCGCCGTCAAGGATTTCAACATGGCCATCGGCCGCACGGAGATCGCCGGCCTCATCGGCCCCAACGGCGCGGGCAAGACCACGGTGTTCAACCTGCTCACCAAGGTCTACCAGCCCACCCGAGGCACCATCCTCCTGGACGGCGTGGACACCCACTCCATGACCACCGCCCAGGTCAGCCGGGCGGGCATCGCCCGGACCTTCCAGAACATCCGCCTCTTTGACAAGCTCACGGTGGAGGAGAACGTGAAGGTGGGCCTCCACAACCAGACCCCCTACTCCGCCTGGAGCGGCGTGCTGCGCCTGCCCTCCTACTGGAAGCAGGAGCGGGCCGCCCACGAGAGCGCCATGGAGCTGCTGAGCATCTTCGACATGCAGGACATGGCGGACTACAAGGCCGGGTCCCTGCCCTACGGCGCCCAGCGGCGGCTGGAGATCGTCCGGGCCCTGGCCACCAACCCCAGCCTGCTGCTGCTGGACGAGCCGGCGGCGGGGATGAACCCCTCGGAGACGGCGGAGCTCATGGACAACATCGTCAAGATCCGGGACACCTTCCAGATCGCCATCATGCTCATCGAGCACGACATGAACCTGGTCATGGGTATCTGCGAGGGCATCTGCGTGCTGAACTTCGGCCGCATCATCGCCAAGGGCACCCCGGAGGAGATCCAGGCCAACCCCGCCGTCATTGAGGCCTACCTGGGCAAGCGGAAGGAGGAAAAGTGATGGCCATGCTGGCAGTCAACGACATCCACGTCTACTACGGCAGCATCCACGCCGTGAAGGGCGTGTCCCTGGAGGTCAACGAGGGGGAGATCGTCACCCTCATCGGCGCCAACGGCGCCGGGAAGTCCACGGTGCTCAACACCATCTCCGGCCTCCTCCACCCCCGGGGCGGGTCCGTGACCTTCCTGGGCCAGGACCTGAAGGGCGTTCCCCCCCACAAGCTGGTGGCCCGGGGCATGGCCCAGGTCCCCGAGGGGCGGCGGATCTTCCTGCAGATGACCGTGGAGGAGAACCTGGAGATGGGGGCCTATACCCAGTCTAAGGCCTCCATCGACGGGAGCATCGAGGACGTGTACCGCCGCTTCCCCCGGCTCCAGGAGCGGCGGAAGCAGATTGCCGGGACCCTCTCCGGCGGCGAGCAGCAGATGCTGGCCATGGGCCGGGCTCTGATGAGCCACCCCAGGCTGCTGATGCTGGATGAGCCCTCCATGGGCCTGGCGCCCATCCTGGTGGAGCAGATCTTCGACATCATCCGGGAGCTCCACGCCGCTGGCACCACCATCCTCCTGGTGGAGCAGAACGCCCAGGCGGCCCTGTCCGTGGCGGACCGGGCCTACGTGCTGGAGACCGGCCGCATCTCCCTGAGCGGCACCGGCGCGGAGCTGATGGCCAGCGACAAGGTCCGGGAGGCCTACCTGGGGGGATAAGCGCGAATACAGAGAGGAGGGCGCCCCCCGGGGCGCCCTCCTCTCAGCGTTTCGAAAAACTTCCTTCAGGAGTAGAAAGCTGTACAGCGCAGGGGGGAGCTCGAGGGGGCAAAGCCCGCCTCGAATCCAATTGAATGCCCCGCAAAGCCTTGCTGCGCAAGGCGTGCGGCGAGCGTAGCGAGGACTTTCACACTGCGTAGCTGTGGGAAAGTAACGGCATTTTCAGGCTGCCAAAAAAGTCCGACAAGACTTTTTTGACAGCCTGTGAGGAGGGCGCCCCACCGGGGCGCCTTCCTCTGACTGTTTACAGATTATTCACTTCCTATTCAAATCCCTGCCAAGATTTGCCGGTACCATAGCATCATCCAAATCCAACCGGGATACAGCAAAGGGCTGGGAGCTGCGGCGGCGCCGCGGCAAATGCCATCCAGCCCGTGCCGGCATCGCAACCCGGGCCGGATGACTCATATAGAGACACTTGGGCGCGGCTCCGACGGGGGCTGCGCCCAAGACAAGCCTTTGTGGTCTCGGGACCGGGGAGGAATGAAGTTACGGCCCCTCCCAGTAGTTCCGGTCCGGAAGGTAGAGATCCTTGACCAGGCTGTAGGGCAGCAGCGCCTCCATGTGGTCGCTGCCGGTGGCGTGGACGGCGGGGAGGCTGATTACCACGCCCTCGGGCTTGAGAAAGAAATTATCCGTGCCTGCAGCAATATCCTCCAGGGGTGTGTAATAAGGAAAGCGGGGAAAGAACTCAAAGAAATCCGCCTCCTCATACCCCGTCACAGGCTCTCCGGGGAATGCGGCGTAGGAGAAGAAGAGCTTGCGAAACTCCCTGTCCTCAAAGGGGTATAGATCTCCCAGCTGGATCTCCTCCATGGTTTCCAGGTCCACCGTAAGCCCGCGCAAGTTGCCCCAGGGGTGATTGCTTGTTGTAAAGTAGCTGTCGCCCCAGAACACGATGCTGACCACCCTGCTGTTTTGGAAGGTGACCTCGGCCTGATAGTCCGCGATCAGGCCCCAGTCCGGGTGCGCTGTGTCCGTGTCGATTGTTCCGAGCTCCAGCACTTTATCATAGATCAGCTCGTTTAACTCGGCAAACTCCTCCCCCTGAAACCAGGGGTACTCCACATAGACGGAGCTGTCCGCGTTGGGAAGCTCTGTGTAAGCCAATATGGTGTAGTTTTCCGTCGCCTCCCGGCCCGCTTCGGCGGGGTCTGCCGTGGGCGGCGTTTCTACTTCCGGAGGGAGCTCCTCCGGCAGGCTGTCCTCCGCCGAGGTCTCCACGGCATCAGGCGCCCTCCATTTCTCCGAGTCCTCCGACTCCGGCTGCTCCACCGGCGGCCCGCTGTCCGGGGGGGGCGGCGGGGCTTGCCGCCTCTGACGCGGCCAGCCCTGCCAGGACAGAGGCCCCAAGGGCAAGGGCGGCGGCCAGGATCAGAAGCGCCATGATGGCGTACGCTTTCCGGCTTTTCCTCATTGGTGTCCTCCTTCTCCGCGCTATATCTCGTAGTAGCGGGACTGAAACCGCTCCTTCAGCATCTCGCGCAGGGCCCCGTACTCCTCTGGCGGCATGGCGTCCCGGCTGATAAAAAAGGCGAGGCGGTAAGTAAACATAATGGTAAAGTAAAGCCCATTTTGACTTTCATGAATACTGCCTACTTGGGTGAGGACATGTTTTTGGGATTTATTTCGAGCACCTTCCCTCACCTCTTTTTGCAGTATCCCGACAGATGGCCCAAGCCAGATCTCGTACCCTGAAGCAAAACGAACAGACAGAGGAGTAATTGTTGCTGTGACAGCCTCCGACCCATGAGCCTCTGCTTTTTTCAGCAGATGATTTACTGTGTATCGCAGAGAGGAGGGCATCAGAAAAATCCAAGTTATGAAGAACAAAACAGTAGGAACGATAGTGAAAGGCATGGTGATGGTGGCAAAGTCGGGAGGGGCCCCGTTTCGCCATAACCAAAAGAGATGCACATATAAGGCAACTACACACATGAGCAAAAGAGAAGAAAAAATCGGGGAGCGCCAAGCATGAGCGCGATTATGCCGCAGATAGTACCGACACGCCTCCATCGTCAGCTGCTCCTTCACATGTACTGTGCAGCGAAAAACCTCCATGTTTGACACCTCCACAGAGACCGGCAGGGGGAACGCCCCGGTCCGGTCTTTTGCCATCCCCGGCGGCACGGCTTGAAATATTCACCATTCATATATGTCGAAAAACCGCCCCTTGGGGACACCCTCCGGCCATTTTCAGCGAAAGGGAGAATTTGTATCCGCCCCCTTGAGGCCGCGGCAGGTTTCCCGTATACTGGAGGCACGAAGTGCGGCGGGGAGGTGAGGAGATGCCTGGAGGGGACGGGCCGGACGCACGGGTCGAGACGCTTTACCGGAGGATGTTCCACACACTGTACGCCTACGCCCTGCGGGGCATGTCCGACCCCTCCCTGGCGGAGGAGGCGGTGCAGGACACCTTCCGGGTGGCCTGCGAGCGGGAGGACAAGCTGTTCGCCAGCGACAACCCGGAGGGCTGGCTGATGAACGTGCTGAAAAATGTGATCCGAAGCACCCGGCGGGAGCGGGCGAGGCTGGCGGAGACCGTCCTGGAGGTCCTGGACGAGAACGGCGGGGCGGCGGACGTGGAGCTGGACCTGGACACCCTCTACGGCGACCTCTCCGACAGCGAGGACTTCCGGCTCCTGAAGCGGATTGCCCTGGACCGGTGCACCATCCTGGAGGCCGCGGAGGAGCTGGGCATCCCCCTGGAGACCTGCAAGAAGCGGGTGCAGCGGGCCAGGAAGCGGCTCCAGAAGCGGCTGCGGGAGGACGCTGTCCCGTGACGGCGGTTTTTGGACATATACCTGATAGAAACAGCGAAGGGGGTGTGAGGAATGTCTAAACAGGAGCGCGGCCGGTGGGACAGGCTGGACGCCATGTCCACGGAGGCGCTGGAGGAGCTCCTCCGCCTGGACAGCCAGCTGCCGGAGGGCGAGGGGCTGGGCGCGGACACGGTACTGCGGGCGGCGGAGGCGCTGGCCCGGCGGGAGAGCGCCGGGCCCGGGACGGTCTACCCCGATGTGGACCAGGCGTGGCAGAGGTTCCTTACAAAATACTACCCCTGTGAGCCTCTGGCCTTGGCGGAGGAAACGCCGGGGGCGCCAGGGATGGCGCCCCCGCCCCCTCCGGCGCCGGAGGGGGCTGTACGGCCACACCGTGGCCGTAATGTGCGCTGGCTCACTCGGGCTGCCCTGGCCGCGGCGGCCATTGCCGCCCTCCTGCTGGCCACCACGGTCACCGCCTCGGCCTTCGGGTATGACCTGTGGGAAAACGTGACCAACTGGGCCGGTAAGCACTTCACCTCCTGGGCAAAGGAACCTTCCATCGGTGGCGGGACGTCATCCAGAAACAGCGGAAGAGAGGATGGGGAGGAGTTTTTCTCTCTCCAGACGGCACTGGACAGCTACGGCGTCGAGATCCCGCTGGTTCCTACCTGGGTCCCTGAACGGTTTACGCTAAATTCTGTCATAACTTCGGAGCTGCCTTCCTCCTGTACAGTGACCGCTTATTATACTTGTGAGGATACCACTTTGTGGATTGATTACACAATTCGCACGGATAAAAGTTACCGCAATAGTCGGCGGCAGACGGAGGAAGAAAATGCCACTCCATATGAAATGGGGGGTGTGACGCACTATGTCATGACGAGTGCAAGGGGAGAATCGGCAAAGTGGTTGGTCGACAATTACCAGTGCGGCATCACCGGCGACATCACCCGCGAGGAGCTGCTCCGGATGCTGGACTCCATCTACGAGTAGCGGCGGCGCGGGAGC
>LBJMC04202__coassemble_539_pt1 | contig 26830 bp, 22 predicted proteins | sample LBJMC04202__metabat2_low_PE_024 | metagenome-assembled genome bin LBJMC04202
TCAGGTACAAAAATCGACAGAAAGCCGGGAGGCGGCCTTCCGCCATGAGTGGAAGCACATGGTGGGCTATGGCGATCTCCTGGCCCTGCGGTCCCGGCTGACAGCGGTGATGGCCCGGGACAGCCACGGCGTAAACGGGCGGTACGCCGTCCGAAGCCTGTACTTTGACAACCTGCGGGACAAGGCCCTGCGGGAGAAGCTGGACGGGGTGGACTGCCGGGAGAAGTTCCGGGTCCGGTACTACAACGGGGACCTCTCCCTGCTCCTGCTGGAGAAGAAGAGCAAGCTCCACGGCCTGTGCCGCAAGGAGCAGACCCGGCTCACTCTGGACCAGGCCCGGGCCGTGTCCACTGGGGAGCTTCGGATCCCGGCGGGCAGCGGTGATCCCCTGCTGTGGGAGCTGTGCTATAAGATGGAGACCCAGGGCCTCCGGCCCAGGACCATTGTGGATTACACCCGGGAGGCCTATGTCTGTGAGGCGGGAAATGTCCGGGTGACCTTGGACTACGATATCCGCACCGGCCTGACCGGCACGGACTTTCTGGACCCCGACTGCGTCACGGTGCCGGCGGGGGACGCTCCGGTGATCCTGGAGGTGAAGTGGGACGCCTTCCTGCCCTCCGTGATCCGGGACGCGGTCCAGGTCCCCGGAACCCACACATCGGCCTTTTCCAAATACGCGGCCTGCCGGATCTACGGCTGACGCGATAAAAGACAGGAGACTGACAGCATGACTTTTCAGGATATTTTCAAATCCAGCTTTCTGGAGAACATTGACAGCGTATCCATTTTGGACATGGTGGTGGCCCTGACGCTGGCCTTTGCCATCGGCCTGTTCATCTTTCTGATCTACAAGAAGACCTTCGCCGGGGTGATGTACTCCTCCAGCTTCGGCGTGACCCTGGTAGCCCTGACCATGATCTCCACCCTGGTGATCCTGGCGGTGACCAGCAACGTGGTGCTCTCCCTGGGCATGGTGGGCGCCCTGTCCATCGTCCGGTTCCGCACCGCCATCAAGGAGCCGCTGGACATTGCCTTCCTTTTCTGGTCCATCGCCGTGGGCATTGTCCTGGCCGCCGGCATGATCCCCCTGGCGGTGTTCGGCAGTGTGGTCATCGGCCTGGTCCTGCTGGCCTTTGCCAACAAGAAGTCCCACACCAGCCCCTACATCGTGGTCCTCCGCTGCCGGGACCACGACAGCGAGACCGCCGCCGCCGGCTATCTCCGCAGCCAGGTGAAGCGCTGCGTGGTCAAGAGCAAGACCGCCCAGCCGGGGTCCATTGAGCTGAACATGGAGGTCCGCCTGGGGGATGACAACACCGATTTCATCAACATCCTGGCGGAGATGGAGGGGGTGGCCAGCGCCGTGCTGGTCAGCTACAACGGCGACTACATGAACTGACGGGGAGGCGCGCCATGTCCACCCACAAGTATATCGACCGGATCTGCTGCGGGGCCATGGCCCTGGCGGTGCTCCTGGCGGTGATCTTCATGAACGGGGAGAGCCTGGGCATCCAGGCCGCCGCCTCGTCCATGGGATACGAGGACCGGCTCTTCGACACCAGCGCGGTCCATACTCTGGACATCGTCATGGACGACTGGGACGCTTTCCTGGAGACCTGCGCCGGCGAGGAGTACGCCGACTGCACCGTGGTCATCGACGGGGAGACCTACGCCAACGTGGCCATCCGGGCCAAGGGAAACACCTCCCTGACCCAGGTGGAAAACTACGGCAACGACCGCTACAGCTTCAAGATCGAGTTTGACCACTACGACAGCGGCCTGACCTACCACGGCCTGGACAAGCTGAGCCTGAACAACATCATCCAGGATAACACCTATCTGAAGGACTACCTCACCTACCAGATGATGGGGTGGTTCGGCGTGGCCGCGCCCCTGTGCAGCTATGTCTACATCACCGTCAACGGTGAGGACTGGGGTTTGTACCTGGCGGTGGAGGGGGTGGAGGAGTCCTTCCTGGAGCGGAATTACGGCAGCGATTACGGCGAGCTCTACAAGCCAGACAGCATAGATATGGGCGGCGGCCGGGGCAATGGCGGCGGTTTTGACATGGACGACTGGCAGCCGGCGGAGAACGCCTCCGGCGGGGACTTCGTGCCCCCGGAGAATCTGGAGCCGCCCGGGGATGGGGAGCCTCCGGAGGATAGGGAGCTTCCTGAGGACTTCGCACAGGATTTTTCCGGCCGGGGCGGAGGAGGCGGCATGGGCGGCTTCTCCATGGGCAGCGACGACGTCTCTCTCATCTACACCGACGACGACTACGACAGCTACCAGAACATCTTCGACAACGCCAAGACCGACATCACCGACGAGGACCGGGACCGCCTCATCGCCTCCCTGAAGCGGCTCAACGCGGGGGAGGATATTGAGGAGGTGGTGGACGTGGATCAGGTGATCCGCTACTTCGTGGTCCACAACTTTGTCTGCAACTTCGACAGCTATACCGGCTCCATGATCCACAACTACTACCTCTACGAGAAGGACGGACGGCTGTCCATGATCCCCTGGGACTACAACCTGGCCTTCGGCGGCTTCCAGGATCAGGATGACGCCACCACCCTGGTGAACTACCCCATCGACGACCCGGTCTCCGGCGGGACGGTGGAGTCCCGGCCCATGCTGGCCTGGATCTTCGCCGACGAGACCTACACAGAGCTCTACCACCAGTATTTCGCGGAGTTTCTTGCAGAGTACTTCGACAGCGGATATTTTGCTGAGATGCTGGACCAGGTGGAGACCCTCATCGCCCCCTATGTGGAGAAGGACCCCACCAAGTTCTGCACCTACGAGGAGTTTCAGACCGGCGTGGACACCCTCCGGGAGTTCTGCCTGCTCCGGGCGGAGAGCGTGTCCGGGCAGCTGGAGGGGACCATCCCCGCCACCTCCGAAGGCCAGGCGGCGGACAGCGCCAGCTTCATCGACGCCTCCCACATCGTTATTTCGGATATGGGCAGCATGAACGGCGGCGGTATGGGCGGCGGCCGTGGCGGCTTTGACGGCCTCCCAGGGGGCGGTCAATTCCCGGTGCTTTCGGAGGACATCCAGCCCGGGGAGGAGGACACCGCCCAGGAGGAGACTACCCAGAGTCAGGAGACCTTCCAGGGGCGGGGTACCGGGCGGACACCGCCCTCCGGCCAGTCCCCGCTGGGGGAGGCTCCGGCAGGGGAGGAGGCCGGCTCCCTGTCGGAGGAGAGCCTGACGACCCCGGAGACAGGCGGCGCAGCCGGGGAGAGGTCCCAGGCCCCGGAGAGCGCCGGGAACCAAACGCCTCCCGGTTTCTCGGAAGACACCGGGCAGGGCGGCGGTTCTGACGGCTTCCCCGGCGGCAGCCAGGTTGGGGCGGACGTCTCCGGCGGCCAGGAGACTGGACAGCTTTTGCTGCTGGCAGGCAGCGCCTTGGTTCTGGCGGCAGGCTTGCTTATTGCGGCTCTATACAGGAAGAGAGCTTAGCGGCGGCGTGTCCCGGCTCCGGGCTTGGCCCGGGGCCGGAAAATTCTTTGACAAAGCTGCGAAATTGTGCTATACTTTCTACAAATCGAATCAAGAAGTCATCCGCAGCCCTTGGCGGCACGTGGAATGGGGTGCAAAGCCCCGCGAGTCGGTCACTGTGAAGCTCTCGGTGGAGGGATAAGTCAGATACACGGCGGATGACAGCATTCTGCCGAAACCGGAAGCGCTGTTTCTGTTCGGCCTCACCGCGTGTACGCGGCGGGGCCATTTGCGTCCCGGGCTTTCGGCTCCGGGGCGCTTTTGCTGTGCGGAGCGTATCCACGCGGCGAGACCGCCCCTGTACCGCTGTGTTTTTCCGACCCGCCGGTGGGGCGGCGGGCCTGGGGAACAATAATCTCTTCAAAGCAGTCTGTATGAAAACCAGAGGGGCGCCCAGGTCTCAAGACCGCCTGGGCGCCCTTTTGGCGTCTGCTGTGGGAAACGTCCCGTGAGGCTCCGTGCTCCGCTGCCGCGCGGGTGGCGGCGCTCTCTCCCAGGCCGGGGCTCTCCGGGCTCCACAAAATTTTCCCAGAAATTTGGTGGATCATTATGGCAAATGCAACTTCCCATCCCATATCTAGTGTGGTATGATAGCTTCACGTACTACATATACCATATGATACATGAAACGAGAGAGGCAGGACACCCATGAAAATTATGAAGCGGAACGGCACGGAGGTGGTCTTCGACATTACGAAGATCATTGCCGCTATCACCAAGGCCAACAACACCGTTGGAGAGGACGCGCGGATGACGCCTGTCCAGATCCAGCGCATCGCGGAGTCTGTGGAGCTCAGCTGCCAGAAGATGAACCGCTCCCCCTCCGTGGAGGAGATTCAGGATCTGGTGGAGTCCCAGATCATGGCCCACGGCGCCTACGAGGTCGCCAAGAACTACATCACCTACCGCTATGTCCGCTCTCTGGTTCGAAAGAGCAACACCACCGACGAGAAGATCCTCAGTCTCATCGAGTGCTGCAACGAGGAGGCCAAGCAGGAGAACTCCAACAAGAACCCGGTGGTGAACTCCACCCAGCGGGACTACATGGCCGGGGAGGTCTCCCGGGACCTCAGCGAGCGGCTGCTGCTCCCCGCCGACATCGTGGAGGCTCACCGGGAGGGCATCATCCACTTCCACGACTCCGACTACTACGCCCAGCACATGCACAACTGCGACCTGGTGAACCTGGAGGACATGCTGCAAAACGGCACCGTCATCACCGACACTCTCATCGAGCGGCCCCACAGCTTCTCCACCGCCTGCAACATCGCCACCCAGATCATCGCCCAGGTGGCCTCCAACCAGTACGGCGGCCAGAGCATCAGCCTGACCCACCTGGCCCCCTTCGTGGACGTCTCCCGCAAGAAGATCGCCGCCGAAGTGGAAAGCGAGATGGAGGGCCTGCCCGTCACCGAGGAGCGCAAGAAGGCCATTGTGGAAAAGCGGCTGCGGGCCGAGATCAACCGCGGCGTGCAGACCATCCAGTACCAGGTCGTCACCCTGATGACCACCAACGGCCAGGCGCCTTTCATCACCGTCTTTATGTATCTGGGCGAGGCGCGCAACCCCCAGGAGAAAGCCGACCTTGCCATCATCATCGAGGAGACCATCCGCCAGCGCTACCAGGGCGTCAAGAACGAGGCCGGCGTCTGGATCACCCCCGCCTTCCCCAAGCTGATCTACGTGCTGGAGGAGGACAACATCCACGAGGACTCCCCCTACTGGTACCTGACCAAGCTGGCCGCCAAGTGCACCGCCCGCCGCATGGTGCCCGACTACATCTCCGCCAAGAAGATGCTGGAGCTGAAGGGCGACGTGTACACCTGCATGGGCTGCCGCTCCTTTCTGACCCCCGACCGGTTCACCGACGCCGGGGTGGGCAACATCGCCAACGCCGGCAACTACGAGCCGGGCAAGCACAAGTACTACGGCCGCTTCAACCAGGGCGTGGTGACCATCAACCTGCCTGACGTGGCGCTCAGCTCCGGCGGTGACCTGGACAAGTTCTGGAAGATTTTTGACGAGCGGCTGGAGCTGTGCCACCGGGCCCTCATGTGCCGCCACAACCGCCTGAAGGGCACGCTGTCCGACGTGGCGCCCATCCTCTGGCAGTACGGCGCCTGCGCCCGGTTGAAGAAGGGCCAGACCATCGACGAGCTGCTCTACCACGGCTACTCCACCATCTCCCTGGGATACGCGGGGCTGTACGAGTGCGTGAAGTACATGACCGGCAAGAGCCACACCGACCCCTCCGCCACCCCCTTCGCCCTGCAGGTGATGCAGCATATGAACGACGCCTGCAAGAAATGGCGGGAGGAGAGCGACATTGACTTCTCCCTCTACGGGACCCCTCTGGAGTCCACCACCTACAAGTTCGCCAAGTGCCTCCAGCGCCGCTTCGGCGTCATCGAGGGCGTCACCGATAAGGGCTACATCACCAACAGCTACCACGTCCATGTGACGGAGAACATCAACGCCTTTGACAAGCTGAAGTTCGAGGCCCAGTTCCAGGCGTTGTCCCCCGGCGGCGCCATCAGCTATGTGGAGGTGCCGGATATGCAGGACAATCTGGAGGCGGTGCTCCAGGTGATGAAGTTTATCTACGACAACATCATCTACGCCGAGCTGAACACCAAGAGCGACTACTGCCAGGAGTGCGGCTGGGACGGAGAGATCCAGGTGGCGGAGGAGAACGGCAAGCTGATCTGGAAGTGTCCCCAGTGCGGCAACACAGACCAGGACAAGATGAACGTGGCCCGGCGCACCTGCGGCTACATCGGCACCCAGTTCTGGAACCAGGGGCGGACCCAGGAGATCCGGGACAGGGTGATGCACCTGTAAGTCACAATATGGCCCCAACGGCCCCTGCCCCTGCGGGGGCCGTTTTCTTGGAAGAAAGGAGCGCCCCATGTACTACGGCGAGATCAAAAACTGCGACATTGCCAACGGCGAGGGAGTCCGGGTCAGCCTGTTTGTCTCCGGCTGTACCAACCGCTGCAAGAACTGCTTCCAGCCCCAGACCTGGGATTTCACCTACGGTCAGCCCTTCACCGCTGAGACGGAGGACCACCTCCTTGCCCTCCTGGCTCCCGGCTACATCAACGGCCTGACCCTGCTGGGCGGGGAGCCCTTCGAGCCGGCCAACCAGCGGGCCCTGGTGCCCTTTCTCCGCCGGGTGCGGCGGGAGCTGCCGGAAAAGACCATCTGGAGCTTTTCCGGCTTCACCTACGAGGAGCTGACGGGAGCCGCCGGCCACCCCCGATGTGAGGTGACGGACGAGATGCTGTCCCTGCTGGACGTACTGGTGGATGGCCGGTTCGTGGAGGAGCTGAAGGACCTGACCCTCCGGTTCCGGGGCAGCTCCAATCAGCGCCTTATTGATCTGAACGCCAGCCGGGCGGCGGGACGGCTGTGCTTCCTGCCGGACCGGTCCCGGAGCCGGGGATAGACGGCGGCAGTGTGGCGGAAGGGCCATGCGCGCTGGCATCGACGGCACAGGATGGATAAGCTCAGAAGTTTGGACGGAGGCCCGCAAACACGCCCATGCCCCCCGAAGTGAAAGAAGCTGCGTTTTCTGGCTGCCAAAATAGTCCAACCGGACTATTTTGGCAGCTTATATTTTGGCATCATAGGATTTTCTGGAAATTTTCCACCGAGGTCTCAGGCGACGCTTTGGGCCGCAGCAAAGAGCTGGGGCCCAATCTGCCGGGATTGTAGGAAATTTACTGATTTGGCTGTATTTTCCTGCTGGATATGCAGTAAATATGCAGAATTTGAGAGGGCTTTTGAGACATGGCACAGCATCGCTGCGGCTGCCGCTTTGGAATTCGCCACCCGATTTTCGACAGAATCCACCATAGAAAAATAAAATTCACCAAATTGTCTCTGAATATGGGATTGACAAATGGCGAAATGTGACATATGATATAGACAAAATATAGGGGTGGGGGGTATTTGATATACCCCTGGAGGTATGCCGCAAGTTTAGGGTGTGTTGCACGCGTTTGCGTTGGTTCAAAAATGCCGGGACATTTTTGAATATATTTTAAGTTGTGAAGGGAGAGAAACCAATGAAGGAACGGATGAAAAGAGTGGCGGCTCTGCTGCTATGTCTGCTGATGGCCTTTTCTTTGGCCGCCTGTGGGGATGGCGGCGGCGGGAATGTGGGAACCGGCAACAGCACCAATGAAGCGACCGACACGGGCGGCATGGAAAGCGAACCGTCTTCTGGCATTTTAACCGACGACGAATCCATTTATATGGCGGCCCTTGGTGAATTCTATGATGCGTATTTGCTGGCTTTTGAAGCGGATACGTTGTCTGAACGTCAGGCTCTTATGGCGCTGGCTGAGGCAAAATTTTTGGAAAGTGGTGTGGGAACGCCCATGTACACAGCTGGCGGCGGTTATAAGATGAGCCGCATGGCCTACCGCACCGGCGGCTATATCCCCTGGATGGGAGACCGCGTCAACTATGAGCAAATGGTTTTGACCAACGAGATTATCACCAAAGAGGACTACGAGCACATGGTAGACATGTGGTTCGAGCTGGCGGGTACCGGCACCTACACGGAGAGCGCGAAGGCCTATCTGGCGGAGCAGGGCTATACCTTCGCCGACAGTTATACCGCCACCTTCGACGGCGTGGGCACCACCTGGGACTTTCTTTCCTCTGGAGATATCCTTGATGAAGAGTCCTTTGTAGACTTCCTATATAAGTACGACAGCGAGGGGCAGCTGGTTCCCCGGCTGGCCACCAGCTATGATGTTTCTGAGGACGGCTTGACCTACACCTTCTACATTCGGGAGGGTGTGATTTGGACGGATTCCCAGGGCCGAAAGGTTGCGGATCTGGTGGCCGATGACTGGGTGGCTGCCGCTCAGCATCTGGCGGATACAGGTGCTAGTGCTATTGAGAACCTCAACGGCCTTGTGGTAGGCATGACGGAATACCTCAGTGGTGAGACCACGGATTTTTCCACCGTTGGCATCAAGGCGCTGGATGACTATACCCTGCAGTACACCCTGACGGAGGAATGCCCCTATTTTATGACCATGGTGGCGGAGACGGCGTTTATCCCCATGAGCCGGGCCTACTATGTGTCTCAGGGCGGTGTATTTGGCATCGCGGAGTATGATGCGAATATGGCCTCCTCCAGCTATGTGTATGGCACAGACCAGGATCATATCGCATACTGCGGCCCCTATCTGTGCACGAATGTAACGGATAAAAACTCTGTTACCTATGTAGCGAATCCTGACTATTGGAATGCGGAGAATGTGGTAATTCAGGATGTAAACTTCATATATGACGATGGCAGCGACGTGACCCGGGAGTACAATGACTTCCTTAACGGTGTAGGCACCACCATCATGCTGGACACTGCCCAGCTGGCCATGACGAAGGAAGATGGCAACTACGAGAAGTATGTGACCATTGCCGACAATGGAATGAATGTTTTTGACACGCTATCCCCATGAGTTCTCCGGCGGCCAGCGCCAGCGGGTAGGATTGGCCCGGGCTATGGTTATGGGCCCGGAATTTGTGGTGGCCGATGAACCGATCTCCGCGCTGGATGTGTCCATCCGGGCGCAGATACTGAACCTGATGAATAAGTTCAAGGAGGAGCGGGGCACCACCTATCTGTTTATTGCCCACGACCTATCCATCGTGCGCTATATCTCTGACCGGATTGGCGTGATCTATAAGGGGAGAATCGTGGAAATCGCCACGTCGGAGGAGTTGTTCAGCTATCCCCTCCATCCCTACACCCGCTCCCTGATCTCCGCTATTCCGCTGCCGGATCCCCAGCTGGAAAAGCATAAAGTCCTGTTTACGTATGATCCATCGACTCATAATTACAGCGATGAGATGAAGCCGGAGCTTACGTTCATTGGACATGACCATTATGTCTACGGCAGTCCGGAGGAGATTGCCGCCTACAAGTCTATCCGGGAGAGGAATGTTCCCTTGAAGACTTTGTCCATTGTTGGCGTTAACGCTGAGGCACCAGAGAAGGGGGAGGAGGAGTCCATGGCCACCCATGAGGTGATTCTGGACCGTCCTATCCATGACACTGGCAGCGCCTTGTATGTCATCCTCTCCTTCTTCCTGCCGCTTATCGGCCTCATTGCCGCATATCTTTTCCTGAAGCATAATCACATTCGGAACTTCAAGGCCTGCCGGAAGGGAGCGCTGGCGTTCTTTATCTGTCTGGGCGTTTTGATACTGCTGCTGGGATTGCTGATTCTGGCGGCTGTGATGTAAGATGAAAAGGCCGCTTCAGAATGATCGGCCCGCGATGTATCGGCATGAGACGATCGTGCTGTCTGAGGACCGGGTGAAGCTCAGAGCTGTACTGCTTGTGCTGCTGGGGATAATTGCGGCAGCATCCTTTGCCTACGGGGTCAATGCTCTGTTCACCGCAGAGCCGGGTATCCGTGAGATCACAGCCCTCACCGGGGAGATGAACAGCGGTGACGCGTTCACATTTTATTATGAGCTGGGAGCGGGAGAGGTTTCGGCTACCGACGAGGAGCGGGCGATCCGGTCCCTGTATACACAGGCAGCTACCGACGCGTTCCGGATCTTCAGCGCGGACGTAGCGTTTGAGGGCTGCGGGAACCTGTGGTATCTCAACCAGCATATCAATGAGCCGGTGGCTGTGGAACCGGCCCTATACAACGCACTGGCTCTGTTGGAGAACAGCGGGGGCCGATATCACTACCTGGCCCCTGTATATGAGCTGTACTTCTCCCTTTTCCAGTCCGAGAGCGACCAGGAGGCGTTCCATTTTGATCCGTACCGAAATGAAGAACTTCGCCGGTTTTACCAGGAGGCCGCCGACTTCGCCAACGATCCCGGCGCGGTGGACGTGGAGCTCTTGGGGGACGATACTGTGTGTCTGCGTGTTTCTGAAGAATATTTGGCTTTCGCGGAGAAAAACGGGGTCACCCGTTTTGTGGAGCTTTTTTGGATGGAGAATGCCTTTGCGGCGGATTACATGGCTGCGGCGCTGATGGAGGGCGGCTATACCCGGGGGGTGCTTATCAGCGAGGATGGTTTTATCAGGAGCCTGGGAGATGCGCAGGGGGTGGAGTACGCGCTCACGTTTACGCACCGGGAGGAAAATGTGGTTTCAAACCTGGCTTCTCTGCGCTTTTCCGGAATGATCAGCATGGTATATTTGCGGGACTATCCGGTTGACAATGGCGGCAGCAGCAACTATTATGTCTATAAGGACGGGACGATCCGGTGCCCCTATGTGGACCCAAGGGATGGATTGGACCGCAGCGCCATTCCGGAGCTGGCGGTTTATTCTGAGTCTCTGTCCTGCGCGGAGCTCACGGTTCTGGCCGCACCGCTCTACATTGCGGAGTCCTTTGACAGCGAGTTGCTGGAGAGCCTGACTGAGGCAGGTGTTCTGGCCTATTACCAGGCTGACGGCAAGCTGTGTGTCACCGGCGGCTAATATGAGATCGCTCCGCGAATTTCCCTGCTGCCTTACGGCTTCTCTCATCCTATCTTCCACATCGCTCTCACACAGGCCCGCCGTGGTTTGCCGGGCCGCCGGGCACCCCTGCGGCGGGGTAAAAATGCCGCAAGATTATTAAAAAACAGTGTTGACAAATACCGTACTGGGGTATATTATAAAAATACCCAGTATAGGTATACTGTACGGAAGGAGTTCGCAATGGGATCGGAAAAAACTTGCTGCTGTCATCGGACAAAGGAGCGCACACCGGAGGAGTACAAAAAGCTGATTCACCGCCTGAACCGCATCGAAGGGCAGGTACGGGGAATCCGTGGCATGGTGGAGAAGGGAACCTATTGCCCGGATATTCTGGTACAGTCGGCGGCGGTATCAGCGGCGATGAATGCCTTTAATCGGGAGCTTCTCTCCGATCATATCCGCACCTGTGTGGCCCATGATATCCGTGAGGGCAACGACGAGACCATCGACGAGCTGCTGAAAACTCTGCAGAAATTAATGAAGTAAGTACGAGCGATGTGGGAAGATTAGCGAGAAACGAGCATTGGGAGGTAGAAGGATTTAAAATGAAGCAGTACAATGTCACTGGCATGAGCTGCGCGGCTTGCAGTGCCAGAGTAGAGAAAGCCGTGTCCCATGTGCCGGGCGTCACATCCTGCTCTGTGAGCCTGCTGACCAACTCCATGGGTGTTGAGGGAACCGCCGCCCCCGCGGATATTATCGCGGCGGTGGAGGCGGCAGGCTACGGTGCCTCGGAGAAGGGCGCCGGCGGTCAGAAGGCTGCCTCCAGCAGCATGGCGGAGGCGGAGGAGGCCCTGAAGGATAAAGAGACACCGGTCCTGAAGCAGCGGCTGATCTGGTCTGTTGGTTTTCTGGCGGTGCTGATGTATTTCTCCATGGGCGCCATGATGTGGAACTGGCCCCTGCCGTCCTTCCTGGCGGAGAACTACATGGCCCAGGCACTGATCCAGCTCTATCTGACTGTGATCATCATGGTGATCAACAAGAAGTTTTTTATCTCCGGCTTTAAGAGCCTGTGGCACCGCTCCCCCAACATGGACACCCTGGTGGCTCTTGGCTCCTCGGCGGCCTTCGTCTGGAGCAGCTACGCCCTCTTCCTGATGACCACCAAGGAGCCGGGCATGGAGCAGATGCACGTCATGCACGGCGAGTTCTACTTCGAGGCGGCCGCCATGATCCTGACCCTCATTACCGTGGGCAAGATGCTGGAGGCCCGGTCCAAGGGCAGAACCACTGACGCCCTCAAGAGTCTGATGAAGCTGGCTCCCAAGACCGCCACTGTGGTTCGGGACGGCGTCGAGACGGAGATTTCCATTGATCAGGTCCAGAAGGGCGACATTTTTGTGGTCCGCCCCGGCGAGAACATCCCAGTGGACGGCGTGGTCCTGGAGGGCCACAGCGCGGTGAATGAGTCCGCTCTCACAGGCGAGAGCATTCCTGTGGACAAAGGCGCGGGGGACGCGGTCTCTGCCGCTACCCTGAACCAGTCCGGCTTTATCAAGTGCCAGGCCACCCGGGTGGGAGAGGACACCACCCTGTCCCAGATCATTCAGATGGTCTCCGACGCCGCCGCGACCAAGGCGCCCATCGCCAAGGTGGCCGACAAGGTCTCCGGCGTGTTTGTTCCTACCGTTATCACCATCGCCGTAATCACCACGGTGGTGTGGCTGCTGCTGGGCCAGACCTTTGGCTACGCCCTGGCCCGGGGCATCTCCGTGCTGGTCATCAGCTGTCCCTGCGCCCTGGGTCTGGCGACTCCTGTGGCTATCATGGTGGGCAACGGCATGGGCGCCAAGAACGGCATCCTGTTCAAAACCGCCGCCTCCCTGGAGGAGACCGGGAAAATGGACATTGTTGCCCTGGACAAGACCGGCACCATCACCAGCGGCGAGCCCAAGGTAACAGATATTCTGCCCGCCCCCGGCGTCAGTGAGGAGGAGCTCCTCCGCCTGGCCCTGGCCCTGGAGCAGAAGAGCGGGCACCCCCTGGCCCGGGCCATTATGGAGAAGGGCGAGGAGCGGAACATGAAGGCCGACGAGGTCACCCAGTTCCAGGCTCTGCCCGGCAACGGCGTCACCGCCGAGCTCAACGGCGCCAAGCTCTCCACCGGCAACCTGAAGTTCATCAAGACCCAGACGGAGGTCCCCGCCGCCATCCAGACCCAGGCGGAGCAGTTGGCGGAGCAGGGCAAGACGCCCCTGTTCTTCTGCCAGGACAAGGAGCTGGTGGGCATTATCGCCGTGGCCGATGTCATCAAGGAGGACAGCCCCCAGGCTGTCCGGGAGATGCGGAACATGGGCATCCGAGTGGTCATGCTCACCGGAGACAACGAGCGCACTGCCAAGGCCATCGGCGCCCAGGCCGGCGTGGACGAGGTCATCGCCGGCGTGCTGCCTGACGGCAAGGAGAGCGTCATCCGCAAGCTGAAGAAGCAGGGCAAGGTGGCCATGGTGGGCGACGGCATCAACGACGCCCCGGCGCTGACACGGGCGGATATCGGCATCGCCATTGGCGCGGGCACCGACGTGGCCATCGACGCGGCGGACGTGGTGTTGATGAAGAGCCGCCTTTCCGATGTGCCCGCCGCCATCCGCATGAGCCGGGCCACATTGCGGAACATCCACCAGAACCTGTTCTGGGCTTTCTTCTACAACAGCGTGGGGATTCCCCTGGCTGCCGGTCTGTTCGTCACCTTCGGCCTGACCCTGAACCCCATGTTCGGCGCGGCGGCGATGAGCTTGAGCAGCTTCTGTGTGGTGTCCAACGCCCTGCGGCTGAACCTGTTCAACATGCGGGACGCCAGCCATGACAAAAAGCGCAGGCATAAGCAGGTGGAGCAGGGCCAGGAGACCACGGTTGAAAAGACCATGAAGATTGAGGGCATGATGTGCGGCCACTGTGAAAAGACGGTAAAGACTGCTTTAGAGGCGATCCCCGGTGTGGAGGAGGCCACGGCTGACCATGAGAACGGCACCGCCGTCATCATCATGGCCCCCAACGCCGATCTGGAGGCCATGAAGCAGGCGGTCCAAAAGGTCGGGTACGCTGTGCTGGGCATCGAGTGATCTCCACTCGTGTTCCAATATAGAGGAAAATCAATTTTAAGGAGGATATAGGGACTATGAAGAAGCTGATGAAGGTGGAAGGGATGCACTGCGGCGGCTGCTCCGGGAGATTGAAGAGAATTCTGGAGGCCCTCCCCGGCGTGACAGAGGCCGGCGCCGACCACGCCGCCGGTACCGCCTATGTGGTGGGCGATGTGTCCGACGAGGCCCTCAAGGAGGCTGTGGAGGGCGGCAACTTCAAGCTGCTCGGCATTGAGAACGGCTGATGGCAAAAATGGAGAGCGCGCTGTCTGAAACCAGACGGCGCGCTCTTTATTTTGGCTGGGGGGTTACATCGCCTGATTCCGGGCACGGCTGTTGGTGTCGATGGAGCCGCGAAACACCACCAGGCGGTCGTAGAGATACTCCAGGATGAAGTTGGCGGCCATGTTGAGAATGGTCACCAGGTACTCGTTCCACCCCAGAGTGTCCGCCAGGAAGCTGCCCAGGAAGGTGGACAGGGGAGTGAATACGCAGTAGAAGGCGAACACCAGGGCCATGGCCCGGGGCACGTTGTTGGCGGACTGGAAGGTATAGCGGCGGTTGAGGGTGAAGTTCCACAGCACCGACAGCGCCAGGGCAACGAGGTAGCAGGGCCAGTAGCTCCAGCTTGTCAGCTCGTTGAGGAGGGAGAAGGCCGCCAGCTCGATGACCCCGGCGGAGATGGAAAACAGCAGAAATTTCAGGGACCGGATCACTTCTTTTTTTCTGGACATACCTTCCTCCTTATCCTTGCGTCCCGGCGCTGTTCAGCGCCCGGAAGTTTTTCCGGTTGGACCGGTAGAGATGTTTGAAGACGGCGTAGTAGGACTGGTAGGCGGCGGTCCTGGCCGGGTCCGGCGTATACCGCGCCGCGGCCGGGATGAAGGTCCCCACCGCGTCCAGGTCGGGGATCAGGCCGAGCCCTACCCCCATCACCGCCGCGGCCCCCACGGCCCCCACGTTCTGGGGGCTGGAGACCACCTCCACCGTCCGGCCGGTGATGTCCGCCAGACGCTGGCAGGTCACCGGCGACAGGGCCCCGCCCCCCACAAAACGGACGGGGTCGGAGGTCTTCAGCTTCCGGTCCTGGCACTCCAGCATCCAGCGCAGGTGGAAGCAGACGCCCTCCAGCACAGCGGAGATCAGCTCCGTCTTACCGGTCTCCAGGCGGATGTTGAAAAACATCCCGGCGGCGCTGGGGTCCTCGAAGGGGCAGCGGTTGCCGTGGAGCCAGGGGGTGAAGATCACGCCGCCGGAGCCGGGGGGCACGTCCCGCACGGTCTCCGTCATATAGTCGTAGAGGCTGCGGTACACCGCCTCCTGGCTCTGGGCCACGTCCCGCTTCTCCAGGTAGATGCCGATCTCATCCAGGGCCAGGTGGTCCTTCACCCACTCCAGGCACTTGCCGGCGGTCTCCATCTCGGCGAAGTAGTTGTACCGCCCCGGCTGGGCCCCCACGATGGCGGCGATCATGGCGGTAACGTCCACCTGCTGCCGCTCCGTCACTGTGGATACCCACCCAGAGGTGCCGCAGTAGACGTGGGTGCTGCCCGCGGCGGTGGCCCCCGCTCCCACGGCGATGAGGGCTGCGTCCCCGCCGCCGCCGAACACCGGGGTGCCGGGGGCCAGCCCCAGCTCCCCGGCGGCCTGTTTCGTCAGGCCGCCGACCTTTTCCGCAGCGTCCGCAAGCCGGGGCAGGTGCTCCGGCCGGACGCCGAACATCCGGCAGAGCTTCTCGCTCCAGCACTGCCGCCCGGACCGTGTATCGTAGAGGAAGGTGGCGTAGGCGCTGTCCCGGGTCATCACCGCCTGGCCGGTGCACCGGAGGATCAGGTACTCCTTCACGTCCAGCCACTTCCAGGCCCGGGCGAAGTTCTCCGGCTCGTGGGCCTCCACCCACTTGTACTTCCAGAGGGGGTCCTTTACGCTGCTGGATACCGCCCCGGTGAGGCGCAGGCTGGTCAGCAGCTTCCCCACGTTGGCTCCGGCGATCTGGATGCCGTGGGCGATGCCCCGGCGCAGCTCCTCCCGGGCCCGCTGGTCCATGTAGCTCATGGGGCGGCGGACGGGCCGGCCCTCCCGGTCCACCAGCACCAGCCCCTGCATCTGGGAGCAGAAGGAGATGCCGGCCACCTGCTCCGGCGTTACGGAGCAGGCGGCGAAGATCTCCCGGGTGGCGGCGGCCATGGCCTCCCACCACTGGTCCGCGTCCTGTTCCGCCCCGCCGTCCGGCAGGATGTACAGGTCGTAGCCCCTCTGGGCGCTGGCTATCAGCTCAATGGTCTCCCCGATGGCGAAGAGGCAGGTCTTGACGCCGGTGGTGCCCACGTCGTAGGCCAGCACATAGGTCGTGGTATGGTCGTTCACGGAAAAGTCCCTCCTAACGTTCTTCCCGGTGAGGAATCTGGGCCTGCTCGGTGGTAAAGGCGGACTCCAAAAATTTCAGCAGCTCCGCTTCCACCTGGCGGCCGCCGTCGGGCACGGCGCCGCCGCAGTAGAGGGCAAAACGCGCCCTGTAGTAGTCGCAGCAGTAGGAGAACTGCAGCATCATCAGCAGATTGTCGAAGAAGAAGGCGAAGAGCCGGGGGTCCATGTCCCCGCGCAGCTCCCCCCGGGCCTGGGCCCGGGCGATGTAGTCGGTGTAGAGCCGGACGGTGACCCCCTCGATCTCCTCCGCCAGATGCCGGGCTGTCTCCCCGCTGGCGGTGGTGATTTGGTGGTACATGCGGATGTGGCTGCCGTGGTCCCGGGAGAAGTCCTGGAGGGCCCGGATAATCTGTCCGGCGTAGCCCAGGAGCTTGTCCTCCCGGCCCGTCACCTGCCGCAGCACATCCTCCAGGGAGGCCAGGCTGTGGCGGAGGCAGGCGTGAAAGAAGTCCTCTTTGTTGACATAATACTTATACAGGACCCCCACGCTGATCCCCGCCCGGCGGGCGATGTCCGCCATGCCGGCGCCGTGGAGGCCGCTTTCGGCGAAAGCCTCGATGCCGGCCTCCAATATCTCCTCCCGCTTCTCTTCTGTCAGCTTCTTCAGCATGGCCGCCCTCTCACCCTTTCCGCTTGGCGTATTGGGTCACGTAGAACGCCCGCTGGAACAGGGCGTCCATCCGGTTTAGAGGGCGGCAGCCGGGGACGGCATCGGCGAAGCGCCGGGCCAGACAGCCTTTTTTCAGGAGGTGGGACACCGCCTCTGCCTCCTCCCGGTCGGGGCCCACGCACAGCGCCCCGGCCCCCGGCAGCAGTACGGCGTTTCGCCCCCGCAGGGCCCGGGCCACCCGACCGGGCACCGGCGGCGCCCAGCGGATATCCGCCCCGGCGATCTGGGCCAGGTCGTCCACCATGGGCCGCAGGGTGCGGCGGGACGCGCTCACCGCGATCACATCCCGGTCCCGAACGTGGAGGACCGCTTTCCCCAGGCCGGCGCGGTAAATGGCGGCGTGGAGGGCGGCGGCGGGGGGAAGCCGGGCTTCGCCCAGGGAGAAGATCCGCTCCCGCTCCCCGATCATAAGCCGGAAAGCATCCCCCTCCAAAACGCTCTCCCCGTAGTCCGGGATCCGGGCTGGGAGGGAGGGGGTATCCAGGACGCTCTGGATCTGCCGGGCGCAGACCTCCTCCAGAGCCGCCGAGACGGCGAAGGCGTCCTCCATGTCCCGGCCCAGACACAGGGCCCCGTGGCTGCGGAGGAGGAAGGCGGGGCTGTCGGGATAGCCCGCCACCACCCGCTCCGCCGCCCGGCGCAGGGCCTTGCTGGAGGGGAGGCCGTAGGCGGCGCAGGGGACCCGCCCCCCCAGGAGGGGGTGGTCCGCGGTCAGGTCCCGGCCCGCCGTGGAGCAGACGCTGGCCATGTCCTGGTGGGTGTGGATGACAAAATTTACCTCTGGCCGCAGCCGGTAGGCGTCGGCGTGGATGCCCCGCTCGCTGGAGGGCTTCCGCTCCCCCTGGTAGGAGCCGTCCCGGCCGTCCACCAGCACCAGCTGGTCCTCAGTCATGGTGTCGTAGGCCATACCGCTGGGGGTGATGATGAAGTGGGTGTCCGACACCCGGGCGCTGATGTTTCCCCAGGTCCGGGCCACCAGCCCCCGCTCCAGTAGCCGTCGGCCGGCCTCCACCACCAGCTTCCGGGCCTCACGCTCTGTGTATGCCATGGCCTTACCCTCCGATGGGGCCGCAGTTTGCCAGCACCCGGTCAAAGCGGGAGAGGACGTCGTCGATCATCTCCTCGGTGTAGGCGGCGCTGGTGTAGAGCCGGGAGCCCGCCAGGGTGACGATGCCCTCGGCCATGTAGGCAGCTCCCATGTGCTCCATCTCCTTCTGGCGGACGCCGGTCTCCTTGAGGATGTGGGGAATGGTCCAGGGCTTGGACCAGTCGATGGAGAAGTGCATGGTGCCCACGCTGTCCAGATGGCAGATAGACCCCTGGTTGAAGGCCACGAAGGGCAGGCCGTACTTTTTGATCAGGCCCTGGAGGCCCCGGGTCAGCCGGTCCCCCATCCGCCCGGCCACCTCGCAGGCGTTGGTGCGCTCGATCTCGCACAGGGCGTAGTACCCCGCCGCGCAGGAGATGGGGGTGGCGGCCATGGTGCCGCCGCACATGGCCTTGGACACCTTCTTGCCGGAGGAGTCCAGCCCGGCCCCCAGGTGGGCCATGCAGTCGGCGTGGCCTCCCACGCCGCCGGCGCCGGGGTAGCCCCCGGCGATGATCTTGCCGAACACCGTCAGGTCCGGGTCCACCCCGAAGTAGCCCTGGGCGCCGCTGAGGCCGATGCGGAACCCGGTTACCACCTCGTCGAAGACCAGCAGGGCCCCGTAGTCCCGGGCCAGCTTGGCCGCTCCCCGGACGAACTCCCGGCTCAGGGGCCGGGTGCCGCTCTCCGGGCCCATGGGCTCCAGGAAGACGGCGGCGGTGCCGCCGGTGAGGCGGTTGGCCCGGAGCTTCCGCTCCAGGTCCTCCAGGTCGTTGGGGAAAAATTCGTCGGTGTGCTTGAACACGTAGCCCGGGACCCCCTTGGAGAGGAGCCCCTTGGTGCCGGGGACCCGGATGCCGTAGGCCAGCTGGTCGGACCAGCCGTGGTAGGCCCCGCCCATCTTCAGGATGTTCTTCTTCCCGGTCTTCAGCCGGGCGATGCGCACGGCCACCATGTCCGCCTCGGTGCCGGAGCCCAGCATGCGGAACATCTCCACCGAGGGCACCAGGTCTGAGATCTTCTTGGCCAGCTTGTACTCAAACTCGTGGAACAGGCCCGTGGAGGGGCCGCAGGTCTTCAGCAGCTCGATGACCTGGTCCCGCACCGCCGGCGGGTTGCTGCCCAGGATGGTGGGTCCCCCGGCTTGCAGCAGGTCGTAGTACCAGTTGCCGTCGATGTCGTAGAGCTTGGCCCCCTCCGCCCTAGTGACCACGATGGGGAAGGGGTAGTTGAAGGCCAGGTTGTGCTGCACCCCGCCGGGGATCACCTTTTTGGCCTGGGAGATCATCTCCTTGGACCTGGGGCACTTCTCCTCAAAGTAGTGCTGTACATAGTCCGCCAGCTTGTCCCGGCGGATGGACCACACCGGCTTTTGGATCAGCTCGTCCAGCTGCCGTGTCACCGCCGCCGCGTCCAGATACTCGTCGATCGCGAATCCATTGTAGGCCATGGCAATACCTCCTGTCTCCGGGCCTTCTGCGCACATCTCGTGAATTTGCATTCACGTGTTGCACACAGGGTACCACACTCCGGCCGCCGCTGTCAACGCTCTCCGGGGAAAGGGAGTGTGAAATCTCCCATCCGGGGCAGAGGCGTCAGGTGTGAAACAGGGCGGTGAAGAGCTGGTAGTCCTCCCGCATCCGGGGGAGAAGGGGGTAGCTGTAGTGGTGCAGGACCCAGTCGATCACCACGCCCCGGAAGTGGCGGAAGCAGAAGTCCGCCACCCACTCGGGGGAGTGGCCTGGGGCCAGGAGCCCCTCATTCTCCGCCTGACGGAAGCAGTCCAGCATGGCTTGGTGGATGTAGCGGCGGCTGTCCATGCTCTTGGTGCCGGGGACGGCGATGCGCCGCTGGTAGTAGCGGCCGATGAGCTCCCGGCTGTCCTCCATAAATTCGGCGTAGGCGGACAGCAGCCGCCACAGCCGCCGCTCCGGTGGCTCCGCCTCGTGGCCGGCCATGGCGGCGGCCACGCTGTCGTCCAGGGGGGCGAAGCCGTACTCCAGCAGGGCGTCCTTGGAGGGAAAGTGGTGGTAGAAGGCTCCGGTGGTGATGCCGGCGGCCTTGCAGATGTCCCGGACGGACACCTGATCGAAGCCCTGAGAGCGCATGAGCTCCAGGGCGGTGTGCAGGATTCGCCGGGCCGTGGCCTCGCTCTGTAATTTTCTGCGCTGGGCGTATTCCATGCGGTTTTCCCCCTTTCTTCCCATTGACAACGGTTGGGACATGCCCTATAATAGCTTCTAACATAACATTGTTATGTGACCATTATAGGGCGGGGCGGAGGCCCTGTCAAGTAAGGAGATGTTGCTGGATGGCGCCCCGAAAGATCGCACTGCTCACCGACTCCTGCGCGGACCTGTCCCCACAGCTGGCGGAGGAGAACCGGATCCACATGGTCCCGCTGCGGATCCGCTGCGCGGACGGGGAGTACCGGGACGGCGTGGACATCACCGCCGCCGACATCTACCGGAGGCTCCGCTCCGGTGAGCTGCCCAAGACCTCTCTGCCTGTCGGGGAGGACGTCAACGCCATCTTTGACCGCCTGGCGGCGGAGGGCTACGACGGAGTCATCGCCGTGATGCTCTCCGGCGGCCTGTCCGGGACCTACAACATGGTGCGGCTGCTGGGGGAGGAGCGGAAGGATCTGGAGGTACGGGTCTACGACTCGGTCAGCGGTTCCCTGGGGGTGGGGATGACCATGCTCCAGCTGGCGGAGGACCTGCGGGGCGGGGCCTCCTGGCGGGAGCTGACCCGGAAGCGGGTGCCCCAGCTCATCAAGAATACCTTCCCCTTCTTCTCGGTGGATACCCTGGAGTATCTCCAGAAGGGAGGGCGCATCGGTAAGATTACGGCGGTGGCCGGGACCATGCTCCAGATCAAGCCTATCCTCACCTTCGCCCAGGACGGACAGCTCCAGTCCGTGGCCAAGGTCCGGGGCCGCAGGCAGGTCCAGGACAGGCTCATCGACATGGTGGTGGCGGCATGCGGAAGCCACAAGAAGTACAATTTGGCGGTGGCCAACGGCGGCGCGCCGGAGGAGATGGCGGAGCTGAAGGCCAAGCTGAAGCAGGCCCTCCCGGGTTACGACCACATCTGGGAGGGGGAGCTGGACGGCACCCTCAGCGTCTACATCGGGGACGGCGTCCTGGGCGCCGCTGTCCAGACCCTGGACTGACGGCACAAGAGAATAAGAAAGCGGCGTGGACACGAGACCGTGTCCACGCCGCTTCTTGTTCAGGCGCCTGCTGCCTCAAGTCAGATAGGGGTGGGTATAGGGGGCCGGCTCCGGGCCGCAGTACAGGCCGTAGGCGTCGCAGATCCAGTAGGTACCGTCCACGTCCACCCGGCACCACTGGTGCGACCACTGGTTCTCATTGACGTGCTCATAGGGGATGCCCAGGATGTTCAGGCACAGTCCGGTGGCCCGGGTGCACCCGGCGCAGGAGGCCATCCCCAAGACAAAGTAGCCGTAGGGGTCGTTGTAGTGTTCGCCGGAGGAGCTGTAGAGCATCCCGCTGTCGAACATGGACCGCAGGGCGATGGCGATGCCCAGAAGCTGCTCCTCCCGGCTCAGGTCCGCCAGGGGCGTGACGATCTCCAGAGCCGCGTCATAGGCCTGGGCCAGCTCCTCGTCGGTGGCGTTCTTGCGCAGACTGTCCAGATTGGCCAGCTGGTCCATGGGCACCGGCGTGAAGGGCTGGCGGACCAGAGAGATCTGCCGGCGCAGGCTCGGGTCCACCATGCGGCTGACCAGAGCGGCGGCGGAGCCCCGATTGATGCCGCTGTCGGGGGCGAAGGTGCCGGAGGCGTCATTTCCGGTGAGGACGCCGGCCCGGTACAGGCGGTACACCGCCTCGTAACAGGGATCTTCCGCGGCCACGTCGGGGATCGCCCCTTCCTCGATGCTGCTGATCTCCGGCAGGGCCTCGTCGGGCAGAGCGGCGCCGACGATCACGGCAAAGTCCGCCCGGGTGACGGCCTGGCCCAGCTCGCTGTCGCTGTATCTCTGGGCGATGAGCCCGGAATCCAGGGCATAGTCCAGGTAAGGCTGATACCAGGGCTCCCCGCCGCTGAAGTCCGGCGCCTCGCCCAGGTAGGTGCTGTGGATGCGGCAGGCCATGACCACTGTCTGGGCCAGGGTCAGAGAGCCGTCCGGGGCGAAGCGCCCGCCGCCCACGCCGTCCATCAAGCCGTACTCAAAGGCGGCGCGGACACTTTCAGCGCACCAGCTCTCAGCGGCCACGTCGGTGAACTGCCCCTCTGTGTAGGAGTGGACCTTCTGGAAGTTGGCAAGGCCCTCCTCCACTGCCAGGGCCGGCGCACACAGGCCGGCGGCGATTGCCAAAGCTAGAAAAAATGATACAAATTTTCGCATAGCGACACCTCCCTCTACCGGTATTGTATGCCCTGATCCGGCGCGCGTCAAGGGGGACGGGCCTTTGCGCTGTGTCTCAACGAAGCTTTTCCATGACATAGTTGGTCAGGAGGACGCCACGGCGCTGGACCTGCTGCTCCTTGACCACAGTGTACCCCCGTTTCTCAAAGAAGGGGCGGGCGGTGATGGAGGCGTGGACGGTGATCCGCGGGGTGCTGACCGCCGCCTCCAGGGCGTCGCACAGGGCCGTGGCGATCCCTTGTCCCTGGCAGTTTTTGTTGACATACAGCCGGTCCAGGTAGCCGGCCTCATCCATGTCCCCAAAGCCCACGATCACCCCGTTTTCCTCCGCCACCAGGCTGATATGCTCCTGAAAGGACCGGTCCCAGGCGGCCAGGTCCACCTCTCCGGTGGCCCAGGCGTCCAGCTGCGCCGGGGTATAGTCCCTGGCGTTGACGGTGTGGACGGTGTCGTAAAAGAGCGCCGCCATCTCCCGGATATCGGACGGAGCGTAGCTGCGGATCTCCATGTTATATGATCTCCTTTTCTACAAAATGTACGGCGGACTGGTCCCAGTATTTTCGGTACGTCCGATCCCGCTGCCCGTCCAGATCGAGCTGGTACAGGCGGAAGATGACGGGGATGTTTTTGGGCTGCCACTGCTCCTGATAGGAGTACCGGTAGGACATGCCCAGCCGGGCCATCACCCTGCCGCTGCGGGGGTTCTCCCGGTCGTGGGTGGCGGTGAGGTAGGGCAGGCCGCCGGCGCCCGCCTGCCGGATCACCGCCTGCCCGGCCTCGGTGGCGATGCCCATGCCCCAGGATTCCCGGCGCAGCCCGTACCCCAGGTCGTGGCTGTCGTCCCCGGACAGGGTGACGTATCCAATGGGGATGTCATCGCGCTTCAGGCAGATGGCGAACTTCCAGGCGGAGCGGTCCCGATAGGCCGCGGCGTACCGCTCCCGAAAGAAGGACTCCGCCTCCTCCATGGTGCGCACGGGGAACCAGGGCAGAAAGCGGTTGACCTCCCGGTCGCTGAAGATGGCGAAGACGGCCGGGAGGTCGTCTTCCGTGAAGGGGCGGAGCAGCAGTCGCTCCGTTTCCAGCACGGGGGTGTCCCACATGTCCATGTTGGATCAGCTCCTTTCCGCTGAGGTGTTGTTTTCCGGACGTATCTCCGCAGTCTCCCGCAGGAGCTGGATCAGATCCCGCAGGGGGACGTTCTGCTGTTCAGACTTGTAGTAAATACCGAAGGACACCGGCTCCACACCCTGAATGGGTACCTGGACCAGAGCGCGGTCCGGGGGGATGGACAGCGTGGGGAGGATGGAGATGCCCAGACCCGATTCCACGAAGATCACCACCCCCTCCGCGGAGTCGGCGAAGTAGAAGTCGGAGAACTGCCGGCCCTCCATCAGATTCCACTGGATTCGGGCCACGTCCGCCTGGGACCTCGCCGGGTCCAGGAGGACCAGCTTTTCCTCCCGCAGATCGTCCAGCGTGACCTGTTCCCGCTGGCTCAGAGGACTGTTCGCCGGGCAGACACAGGCCACGGGCACTCTGATGATCTCCCGGTAGGCGGCGGTGATCTTTTTCACGTCCGGCTCCCGAAAAGCGATGACCGCGTCCACGTCATCCTCCTCCAGCAGCCGGTACAGGTGCTGAAAGGGGACCACCCGGAGCCGGGGGTGGAGGTCGGGGTAGCGCAGAGCCAGCTGCCGGAGCGCGGGGGGCAGGATAAAAAGCTGGGCATAGCTGTAGCAGCCTATGGCCAGGGTTTGGACCTCCGTCAGTCCGTAGGGGCTTTCAAACCGCTTCCTGGCCCGGTTGGCCAGGGCGACAATGTGCCGGGCGTCCTCAAGGAAGAGGAAGCCCGCCTCCGTCAGCTTCACCGTCCGGGTGGTGCGCTTGAACAGCTGCGTGTTCAGCTCCTTCTCCAGGGAGTGGATCTGCTGGGTGACGGCGGGCTGGGTCACGTGGAGCTGCTCGGCCGCCCGGGCGAAGTTCAGACAGTCCGCCACTGCCAGAAAGCAGGAGAGCTGGAATTCGTTCATGCCACAACCTCTGATTAATAAGATTTGCTTATTGATAATAGCATATTCTAAATTCACTTTCAAGTGAAAATCACTATAATAGTCCAAGGGCCGACAGTTCGGCCCCAAACGATTCAGATCAAAACCATTTCATCGGAAAGGAGGACTGTTTGATGGAAAAAACGATCATGCTTCTTCTGCGGCAGCTGCATCTGTCCTTGGAGCAGCAGGGAAAGGAGCGGATGAAGGACCTGGGGCTCTCCACGCCGCAGAGCCTGGCGCTCAATTACCTGTTCTCCCGGGCGGGGCAGGAGGTCTGCGCCACGGAGCTTCATGCGCTGTTCGGCGTGTCCAAATCCACGATCTCGGCTTCTCTCAAGGGACTGCGGGAAAAGGGGTATGTGGAGATGAGCGGCGTGCCCGGGGACGACAGGAAGAAGTGGATCGTCCTCACGGACAAGGCCTATGCCGTCAAACAGGAGATTGACGCCGGCCTTATGGAGCAGGAGCGGCGCCTGTGCCGCGGTATCCCGCCGGGACGGCTGGCGGCCCTGGAGGCGGACCTGGAGACCATGCTCCGCAACGTGAGACCAGAGAGACAGTAAGGAGAGGCAACATATGCTGAAAACACTGCTAAGCCAAGTCAAAGAGTACAAAACGGCGTCGCTGCTGGCGCCGCTGTTCACCGCCCTGGAGGTGGTGATGGAGCTGTTCATCCCCTTTATCACCGCCGCCATCATCGACCAGGGCATTGAGGCCGGCGATCTGGGGCAGGTCTACCGCTATGGCGCTTTGATGATTGTCATGGCGTTTCTGAGCCTGTGCTTCGGCACCCTGGCCGGAAGATTTTCCGCCAAGGCTTCCGCCGGCTTTGCCTGCAACCTGCGGGACGCCCTCTACGCCAAGGTGCAGACCTTCTCGTTTTCCAACATTGACAAGTACAGCACCGCCGGGCTGGTCACCCGCATGACCACCGATGTGACCAACATGCAGAACGCCTATCAGATGATCCTTCGCATCGCCGTCCGGGCTCCGCTGATGCTGGTCTGCTCCATGTGCATGTACTTTTTCATCAGCGTCCAGCTGAGCGCGGTCTTTCTGGTGGCGCTGGTGGTGCTGGGGGTGTCCCTCATCTTCATCATGACCCGGACCATCCCGGTCTTTCAGAAGGTATTCCGCAAGTACGACGACCTGAACGCCAGCGTTCAGGAGAACGTGTCCGCCATCCGGGTGGTCAAGGCCTTCGTCCGGGAGGCCTACGAGGATGAGAAGTTCAAGAAGGCGGCGGACGGCCTTTACCGCCTGTTCGTCAAGGCGGAGAGCACCCTGGCTCTGAACAGTCCCATCATGATGCTGGTGGTCTACGGCTCCATCCTGGCCCTGTCCTGGTTCGGCGCCCACTACATCGTGGCCGGCGAGCTGACCACCGGAAACCTCACCAGCCTGTTCAGCTATGTCATGGGCGTGCTCATGAGCCTGATGATGCTCTCCATGATCTTCGTCATGGTCACCATGTCCATTGCCAGCGCCGAGCGGATCTGCGAGGTGCTGAAGGAGACCCCAGCTCTCACCGACCCGGAGCGGCCCCTGATGACCGTGTCCGACGGCCGGGTGGACTTCGACCACGTCAGCTTCTCCTACCAGCATGGGAGTGGGGAGGTGGTGCTGCGGGACCTCGACCTGCACATCGCCTCCGGCGAGACCATCGGCGTGGTGGGCGGAACCGGGTCCGGCAAATCCAGCCTGGTGAACCTCATCAGCCGCCTGTACGACGTGGACCAGGGCAGTGTCCGGGTGGGCGGCGTGGATGTGCGGGACTACGACCTGGAGGCCCTGCGCAACCAGGTGGCCGTGGTGCTGCAGAAGAATGTGCTGTTCTCCGGCACCATTCTGGATAACCTCCGCTGGGGCAAGGAGGACGCCACCGAGGAGGAGTGCCGGGAGGCGGCCCGGCTGGCCTGCGCCGACGAGTTTATCGACCGCTTCCCTGACGGGTACAACACCTGGATCGAGCAGGGCGGCTCCAATGTCTCCGGCGGCCAGAAGCAGCGGCTGTGCATCGCCCGGGCCCTGCTGAAGAGCCCCAAGGTGCTGATCCTGGACGACTCCACCTCCGCCGTGGACACCGC
>LBJMC04202__coassemble_559_pt1 | contig 26272 bp, 24 predicted proteins | sample LBJMC04202__metabat2_low_PE_024 | metagenome-assembled genome bin LBJMC04202
GCGCAGAGCGCAGCGAGACCCCTTTGGCGGAAAAGGCGTCAGCCTTTTTCGACAGTCTCGAGCGGCCCCATGGAGGGGCCGCTTTTTCGGTTGCAAAGTTTTCAATGATGGGATATACTACACCCAGAGATTTCAGGCCGTGCCGCCGCAGACGGAGCATGGCGAATTTGCGGTGTGTTTGCACGGCAAAATCAAAACGCGAGGTACTATGGAAGAAAAAAAGACTGTACAGACTGAAGTGGAGAAGCCCCGGGACCGGGCGGTGCTGGCGGGGCTCAGCAGCCCCCGGCTGGACAAGCGGGACAACGCCGACGAGGACACCCTGGAGGAGCTGGGGGCCCTGGTGGAGACCGCCGGGGGAGAGGTGGCCGCCGTGGTGCTCCAGAACCGGGCCGCTCCGGAGCCCCGGACCTTCATCGGCGAGGGCAAGGTGGCAGAGATCCGGGAGCTGGTGCGGAGCGAGGAGGCCACCATGGTCATCTTCGACAACGACCTGAGCCCCTCCCAGATGCGGGTGCTGACCCAGGAGCTGGGGGTCCAGGTCCTGGACCGCAGCGGCCTGATCCTGGACATCTTCGCCCAGCGGGCCAGGACGAGGGAGGGCCGTCTCCAGGTGGAGCTGGCCCAGTACCAGTATCTGCTGCCCCGGCTCACCGGCATGTGGACCCACCTGGAGCGCCAGGCGGGCACCAGCGGCAAGGGCCCCATCGGCTCCAAGGGCCCCGGTGAGACCCAGTTGGAGACGGACCGCCGCCACATCCACCGGAAGATCGACAAGCTGAAGGCGGAGCTGGAGGAGGTCCGCCGGGTCCGTGGGACCCAGCGCCAGCGGCGGATGAAGAACGAGATCCCCGTGGTGGCCATCGTGGGCTACACCAACGCCGGGAAATCCACCCTACTAAACGCCCTCACCGGGGCGGGCATCCCCGCCAACGACCGGCTGTTCGACACCCTGGACACCACCACCCGGCTCCTGACCGTCAGCGACACCCTGGAGGTGGTGATCTCCGACACCGTGGGCTTCATCCGCAAGCTGCCCCACCAGCTGGTGGACGCCTTCAAGGCCACGTTGGAGGAGCTGGAGTACGCCGACATGCTCCTCCACGTCATCGACATCTCCAACCCCGAGTGGCAGGAGCAGGCCCGGATCGTGGAGGACCTGATCCGGGAGCTGGGGGCGGAGAAGACCCCCTGCCTGCGGGTCTACAACAAGTCCGACCTGTTCTGGGGGGACATCCGCCCCCACGGGGAGGACACCGTCAACATCTCCGCCAAGACGGGAGAGGGCCTGCCGGAGCTCCTGCGGGCCATCGACCGGACCTTGGACAAGGGGACCCGGCGGGTGACCATCCATCTGCCCTACGACAAGGCGGGGCTTCTGGACGTCCTCTACCGGGACGCTCGGGTGGAGTCCGTGGACTACGCCGCCACCATCGACGTGGTGGCCACCTGCAATCCCCGGGCCCTGGGGCTGGTCAAGACCTACGTGGAGGGCTGGACCGAGCCGAAGGAGCCCTGGGAGGAGTAGGGATATTTCTTTGCGGGGGCTCCGCCCCCGTGCCCCGGCCTGCTTTTCCCTCGCCGGAAAAGTAGGCAAAAGGGCGCATAGGGGGCATACTTGCCCCCTATGTACCCCCTTATGGTGAATTTGATCGCCGCGGCTGCCCAGGCTCCCTCGATGGTGCTTGCCGCCGCGCATAGGATATTTGCCTCTGACCAAGAGACTTGCCCTTTGGTCTCCACCTCTCCAGGGGAGGCTTCGTGATGTGTGGTCCTGCGGGAAGGTCGGCGCCGGGCGGGGGGCCGGGACAGTTTGGGAGAGAGGAGAAAGGATCGCGGATGTCAGTATTGGAAACGGAGCGGACGATCCTCCGGCCCTTTCAGGAGGCGGACGCGGAGGACCTGTACCGGTATGCCAGGGACCCCCGGGTGGGTCCCATCGCGGGGTGGAAGCCCCACGAGAGCGTGGAGGAGAGCCGGCGGATCATCCAGACGGTGTTCGCCTCCCCCAACGTGTTCGCCGTTGTGGACCGGGAGAGCGGGCACGTCATCGGCTCGGCGGGCTTTGTCAGCCGCCCTCAGGAGAGCGGCAGCTCCTCCGACGAGATCGGCTATGCCCTGGACCCGGCCTGGTGGGGACGGGGGCTCATGCCGGAGGTGGTGGAGGCCCTGGTCCGCTACGGCTTTGAGGAGCTGGACCTGGGGGCTATCTGGTGCAGCCACTACGAGGAGAACCGCCGCTCCCGGCGGGTGATCGAGAAGTGCGGCTTCCGGTATGTGTTTACCGAGCAGATCAGCGATGAGTTTCAGGCGGACCGCCCCACCCGGTTCTATGTGATGCTCCGCCCGGACTGGGAGAGAAGGGAGACAGCCTGTGGATAAGGTTATGGAGAGCTATCTGGTGCCCTTTGGGCCTGGGGAGGCGGAGTTCGTGGAGAAGCGGTCCCGGTTCATCGGCCAGGTCTGGCCTGTGGACAGCGAGGAGGAGGCCCGCCGGCGGATTGAGGAGACCCGGCGGCGGCACCACGACGCCCGGCACAACTGCTGGTGCTATGTCCTGCGGGAGGGCAATGTGCTGCGGTACTCCGACGACGGCGAGCCCCAGGGCACCGCGGGCCAGCCCATGCTGAACGTGTTTGTGAAGGAGGGGGTCACCAACGTCTGCTGCGTGGTGACCCGGTACTTCGGCGGCATCCTCCTTGGGGCCGGGGGGCTGACCCGGGCCTACGGCGGCACCGCCAAGCTGGCCCTGGACACTGCCGGCGTCAGCCGGATGCGGCTGTGGAGCACTCTGGCTGTACCCTGCTCCTACTCCCTCTATGAGCGGATGCGGCTCCTGACGGAGCAGAGCGGCGGCGTCATCGCCGACACGGATTTCGGTACCGACGTGGTGCTGTCCGTGCTCATGCCCTCGGAGCTGGTGGAGCGGTTCCGGGCCAATGTGACGGAGCTTTCCGCCGGCGGCGTGGAGGTGCTGGTGGAGGAGGAGGCGTTCCGCCCGGGACCCAGAGAAAACAGATAACAAGGTGGGGCCCTCGGGCCCCACACCGCTGTTCGGGGACTCCGTTCCCGAACAAAGAGGCCCCGGCGGTGTTCCCGCCGGGGCCTCTTCGCGAGCAAAACTGTAAGCCGGGTTCTGTATTTGGCAGTCATCTATCTTGGCGGCCCGTTGCCGGACCGCTCCAGCCACCTCCTGAGGACGGCCGGGCCAGCCATATGTCCTCCCACGGTGTTGCTCCGGATAGAGTTTACAGCATCGGACAGTCTCCAGCCGATGGGTGAGCTCTTACCTCGCCTTTCCACCCTTACCTCGTCGTCGGCGCGAGTTTCACATCCCTTGGCCTGACGCAAGCGTCAGGCCTCGCTCGTTTCACTGCGCCTCCTCTCCCCGCCGGACCCGCGCGTACCGCGCTGGGCTCCGGCGGGGGCCCGTTGGAACGGGACGAGGCGGTATATCTCTGTTGCACTTTTCCTGAAGTCGCCTTCGGCGGGCGTTACCCGTTATCCTTGCCCTGTGGAGCCCGGACTTTCCTCACAGCGGGCCTTTCGGCCTCGCCGCGCGACCGCCTGTTTTACTCGCCACACTATTTTACAGGAGCTCGGGGCGGTTGTCAACGAAAGTTCGCAGCCCGCCGGGCAAAATATGTTTGTCATCCTGCCGCTGAAGTGCTATAATAACACGGATCAAAACTGCGTGAGACGGGGGAGAGGGCATATGACCTTGGAGGAGTATTTGGGCACACTGGCAGGAAAAACGGTGGCCGTCATCGGCGTGGGGGTGAGCAACACGCCCCTGATCCGTCTGCTGCGGGGGGCGGGGATCGCCGTCACTGCCTGCGATAAGAAGGACCGGGAGGCCCTGGGTTCTCTGGCGGAGGAGCTGGAGGCCATGGGCTGCGCCCTGCGCCTGGGGCCGGACTACCTAGAGGACCTCCAGGCCGACGTGATCTTCCGCACCCCGGGCCTGCACCCGAAGTACCTGGAGGCCGCCCGGCGGCGGGGGAGCCAGATCACCTCGGAGATGGAGGTGTTCTTCCAGGTCTGTCCCTGCCCCATCATCGCTGTCACCGGCAGTGACGGAAAGACCACCACCACCACTATCATCGCTGGGCTCCTCCGGGCGGCGGGCCGCACCGTCCACCTGGGAGGCAACATCGGCCACCCCCTCCTCACCGAGGCGGGGAACATCCGCCGGGAGGATCTGGCGGTGGTGGAGCTCAGCTCCTTCCAGCTCATGACCATGGACCGCAGCCCCGCGGTGGCGGTCCTCACCAACCTGGCTCCCAACCACCTGGACGTCCACACCGACATGGCGGAGTATGTGGCGGCCAAGGCCAACATCTTCGCCCACCAGGGGGCCGGAGACCGGCTGGTGACCAACTGGGACAACGACCTGACCCGGGAGCTGGCGGAGCAAGCCCCGGGCCGGGTGGAATGGTTTACCCGGGATGCCCTCCATGTGCCGGAGCGGGGATGCTTCCTCAAGGTCGGGACCATCTGGTACCGGGACGGAGCGGAGAGCCGTCCCGTGCTGCCTCTGGAGGACATCCTTCTCCCCGGCGTCCACAACGTGGAGAATTATATGGCGGCCATCTGTGCCGTCCAGGGATTGGTAGACGATGAGACCATTCGTGGCTACGCCAAGACCTTCGGCGGGGTGGAGCACCGCATCGAGCTGGTGCGGAGCCGCCGGGGCGTCCGCTGGTACAACGACTCCATCGCCTCCAGTCCAAGCCGCACCATGGCGGGGCTCCGGGCCTTCCCGGAGAAGGTGATCCTCATCGCCGGGGGAAAGGACAAGGGGGTCAGCTACGCCCCCCTGGGGCCGGTGATCAACGACCACGTGAAGGCCATGGTCCTGTGCGGCGCCACCGCCGGGGCCATCCGCCGGGCCGCCCAGGAGGCGGAGAACTTCCAGAACATCCCCATCCTGGAGGCGGAGGACTACCCCGCCGCCGTGGCCGCGGCGGACCGCCTGGCCCAGCCGGGGGACGTGGTGATCCTCTCCCCGGCCAGCACCTCCTTCGACCGGTTCAAGAACTTCGAGGAGCGGGGGAGGGTGTTCAAGGACCTGGTCCTGGCCCTGCCGGAGTGAGCGGATATTCCGGGGAATAGGGAAAAGCATTCCCCGCATACCCTCCTGTGAAGGGGGGATGCGCGATGCGGAGATGGCGGCGGCCCCGGGCGCCCATGACCCGGGGACAGCGGGCCCGGGCGGCCTGCGCCGTCCTGGCATTGGTGCTGGTGGTGCTGACTATGGTTGTCCTGTCCCACCTGCGGACCCTGCTGGGGGATCTGGCGGTGACCCGGGTGTCCAACTCCGTCAACCGCCTGGTGGTCGCCGCTGTCAGCGACGCCATCGAGAGCGGTGAGATCCAGTACGACAGGCTCATCACCCTGCAGAAGGACAACAGCGGGCGGATCACCGCATTGCAGAGCAACATGGCGGAGTTCAACCGCCTCCAGTCCGCCATCACCGAGGACGTTCTCCACCGGCTCAGCCAGATGTCGGATACCCAGCTCTCCATCCCCATCGGCACCCTGACCGGCTCCGCCCTCCTGGCGGGCCACGGTCCCCGGCTGACGGTGAAGATGCAGTCCACCGGCAGCTGCTCCGCCCACTTTGAGAACCAGTTCTCCGACGCGGGCATTAACCAGACCACCCACAGCATCCTGCTGTACGTGGATGTGTCGGTGACCATCCTTCTGCCTGGGCTCAGTACCCGAACTCAGGTCAGCAGCTCCTTTTCCGTGGCGGAGACGGTGATCGTGGGAGACGTGCCGGACACCTACACCCAGTTCGACTCCGGCAACGCCGCCGAGGACGACGCCTACGAGTACGCCATCAACAACGGGTAAAATACAAGCAAGTAATTTTCCTTTACAACGGAGGAACACCAATGGATTATAGAAGCGAGATGGCCCAGCTGCGCCAGGAGCTCAATGAGGCGGGATACCGATACTATGTGCTGGACGATCCCACCATGTCCGACTACGACTACGACCACAAGCTCCGCCGGCTGGAGGAGCTGGAGGCGGCCCACCCGGAGGAGGTCACCCCGGATTCCCCTACCCAGCGGGTGGGAGGCGCGCCCCTGGACAGCTTTCAGCAGGTGACGCATCCGGTGCCCCTGGAGAGCCTCCAGGACGTGTTCTCCCCGGAGGAGGTAAGTGAGTTCACCCAGCGGATGGCCCAGGCGGTGGAGAGCCCCGCCTACACCGTGGAGCCCAAGGTGGACGGCCTCAGCGTGGCTCTGGAGTACCGGGACGGCGTGTTTGTTCAGGGGGCCACCCGGGGCGACGGCCGGGTGGGGGAGGACGTGACGGAGAACCTCCGCACCATCCGCTCCATCCCCATGGTGTTGCCGGAGAAGCTGCCTCGGCTCATCGTCCGGGGCGAGGTCTTCATGCCCAAGGTGGTCTTTCACAAGCTCAACCAGCAGCGGGAGGAGAGGGAGGAGGCCCCCTTCGCCAATCCCCGGAACGCCGCTGCCGGCTCCCTGCGGCAGCTGGACAGCAAGATCTGCGCCCAGCGGCGGCTGGACATCCGGGTGTTCAACCTCCAGCTGGCCGAGGGCCGGACCTTTTCCACCCACGCTGAGACCCTGGAGTATCTGGCCTCCCAGGGCTTCCAAATGATCCCCTTCAAGCGCCTCACCGGCGACGAGGCCATCAACGCTGAGATCGTCCGGCTCAATGAGGACCGGGAGGACCTGCCATTTGACATGGACGGCGCTGTTGTAAAGCTGGATTCCTTGTCAGACCGTGCTGCCCTGGGGAGTACCGCCAAGTGTCCCCGGTGGGCCATCGCCTACAAGTACCCCCCGGAGCGGAAGCCCTCCAAGGTCCTGGACATTGTGGTCCAGGTGGGCCGCACCGGGGTGCTGACCCCCAAGGTCATTGTGGAGCCGGTGCGGCTGGCGGGGACCACCGTCACCAACGCGACTCTCCACAACCAGGACTTCATTGATGAGAAGGACATCCGCATCGGAGACACAGTGGTCCTGCAGAAGGCAGGGGAGATTATCCCCGAGGTGGTAGAGGTCCTTACCGACCTGCGACCGGAGGGGACGGTGCCCTACCACCTGCCGGAGCTGTGCCCGGTGTGTGGTGCCCCGGTGGCCCGGGACCCGGACGGCGCGGCCATCCGCTGTACCGGGGCGGAGTGCCCCGCCCAGCTCCACCGGAACCTGACCCACTTTGCCAGCCGGGACGCCATGGACATCGAGGGGCTGGGTCCCGCCGTCATGGCCCAGCTCATCGACCGGGGGCTGGTGAAGAGCCCGGCAGACCTCTACTTCCTCCGGGAGGAGGAGCTGGCCGCCTTGGACCGGATGGGGGAGAAGTCCGCCGCCAATCTGGTGGCGGCCATCGCCGCCAGCCGGGACCGGGGACTGGAGCGGCTCCTCTACGCCCTGGGCATCCGGCAGGTGGGACAGAAGGCGGGGAAGGTCCTGGCCGCCCACTTCGGGACTTTTGACGCCCTGGCCGCCGCCACGGAGGAGGAGCTCACCGCCATCGACGATGTGGGCGCCATTACCGCCGCCTACATCCGGGAGTGGCTGCAAAACCCCCAGTCCAAGCACCTGATGGACCGGCTGCGGGAGGCGGGGGTCTCCCTGGAGGCCGCCCAGAAGCCCGCCGGGGACCAGTTCAAGGGGTTGACCTTCGTCCTCACCGGGGCACTGGAGCGGTTCACCCGGGAGGAGGCGGGAGCCCTGATCGAGGCCCGGGGCGGCAAGGTCAGCGGCTCCGTCAGCAGGAAAACCAGCTATGTGGTGGCCGGGGAAAACGCCGGCAGCAAGCTCCGTAAAGCAAATGAGCTTGCCATTTCTGTTCTCACGGAGGAGGAGTTTGCCGCTATGCTGGAGGGGGGAGAGACCCCGGAGAGCGGGGCATCAGCGCCTGAGGCAGCCCCTGGCCCGGGAGACGGCGAGCAGCTCTCCCTGCTGTGAGTTGAACAGAGTAGGATGCAGTTTGAAAGAATTCCCTTTTACCAAGGAGGTATAGAAATATGGTGACGATGGCGCAGCGAATCGAGGAGCTGCGGACAGAGCGCGGGCTCAGCCGCCCCAGCCTGGCGGCGGCTCTTGGCCTGCCCAAGAACGCGATTGAGAAGTTTGAGACGGGGCGGCAGTCTCCCACCAAGGAGCAGGTCCAGGCCCTGGCGGATTACTTCGCCGTGTCGGTGTTCTACCTGAGAGGGGAGAGCGGCGACCGGACCCGGCAGGACGCCTGGCTGGACGCGGCCTACAGCGACACAGATGCCGGCCATGTGCCCATGGCCGCGCCCAAGCGGAAGGAGCCCCAGCCCCAGGCCGCGCCTACGGGGCAGGGGACGATTTTTGACTCTTTCCTGAAGAGCAAGCAGTTCCGGGATCTGGTCCGGGAGACAGTGACGGAGGTTCTTCGCTCCCCGGAGGGCCAGGCCCTGGTAGCCAAGGCCGTCCAGCGGGAGTTGAACCGGAGATAGGGAAATGGGCAGGCAGATGAAAAGCCGTCCCGGGACCGAATGTCCCGGGACGGCTTTTTCCTTTTATGTGGAAGAATCAGGCGTTGGCCTTTTTGGCCATATCGCACAGCTGGGCGAAAGCGGCCTCGTTGTTCACAGCCAGCTCGGCCAGCATCTTGCGGTTGATCTCCACGCCGGCGGCCTTCAGGCCGTGCATAAAGGTGGAGTAGTTCATGCCGTTGAGCTTGCAGGCGGCGCTGATGCGGGTGATCCACAGCTGACGGAAATCCCGCTTCTTCAGCCGGCGGCCGGTGTAGGCGTAGGACAGGGACTTCATCACCTGCTGGTTGGCCATTTTGAAGTGCTTGCTCTTGGCGCCCCAGTAGCCCTTGGCCAGCTTCAGCACCTTATTTCTTCTCTTGCGCGTCATCATCGCGCCCTTAACTCTAGCCATTTGTAAAAGCCTCCTATTCTAAAGCGTATCGTATTTCTTACTTGTAGGGGATCATCTTGCGGATGGCGGCCTCGTTGGTCACGTCGGCATAGCCGCCCGCCCGCAGACGACGGGTACGCTTGGTATCCTTCTTGGTCAGGATATGGCTCTTATAGGCCTTGGCGCGCTTGACCTTGCCGGTCTTGGTCAGATTGAATCTCTTCTTGGCACCACTGTGGGTCTTCAGCTTAGGCATGGTTATCTACTCCTTTACGTATATTTCCTCTCGCGAAACAAAACCAATGGGGCTCAAATGGGATCACTTTTTGGGGGAGAGGAACATAGACATGTTCCGGCCCTCCAGCTTGGCGCCCTTATCGACGTTGGCAACTTCGGCGCACTGCTCCGCAAACCGATCCAGGAGCTTCTTACCGATGTCGGTGTGAGCCATCTCCCGGCCGCGGAAGCGGACGGAGACCTTCACCCGGTCGCCATCGGCCAGGAACTTCTGCGCGTTCTTCAGCTTCACATTGAAGTCCCCCACGTCGATGCCGGGAGACATGCGGATCTCTTTGATCTCCACCACATGCTGATTCTTGCGCGCCTCCTTCTCCCGCTTGCTCTGCTCGAACCGGTATTTGCCGTAGTCCATGAGCTTGCACACGGGGGGATTGGCCTGGGGGGAGATCTTTACCAGATCCAGCCCCTGCTCATCCGCGATCCGCAGGGCCTCTTCAGCGGACATGATGCCCAGCTGGTCTCCGCCGTTGCCGATCAGGCGCAGTTCCTTGTCTCGAATTTCCTCATTCAGTTGATGCATAACACTGCTAATGGCCGAAGCACCTCCTTCAACATTTTGCCCAGATTACTTGCCGCGAAAAACAAAAGCGCGGACGCCGAGAGGCACCCGCACAGCACAACACGCCCCTCTGGGGGCGCTGACACCATGTTAACCCCTTCACATCTGCTGGGGGTGAGGCGGATGCATCCAACCTACTTTGTTTTTCGCATGTATTTTAGCAGAGGTACCGGCTTTTGTCAAGAGAAAATCTGCTTCTCTCCATAAAAATTTTGAGCCTGCCGGATGGGAAACTTTTTCGCCGCCGGCTCCGTCTAAATTTAAAAGATGGAGACTTGTTTCCATCTGGAAAAGTTTTCAAAAAAACAAACCTTTTTCCTTTCTCCGCCGTCTAATAGGAAGAAAGGAAAAATCCGAAGGAGAGAAGGCTTAGACGTGTCACGAGTATCAAGTGAATGCCTGGAGAGCTTTCTTGTGGAGAATCAGGTCCGATCCTACCGGCTGGCCTACAGCTATCTGAAAGACAGGGAAGAGGCTCTGGACGCGGTGCAGACCGCTGTCTGCAGGGCACTGGAGAAGCAAGATAGCCTGCGGGAGGAGGCCGCCCTGCGGGTTTGGTTCTACCGCATTTTAGTAAATGTGTGTACAGACATGCTGCGCCAGCGGAAGCGGATTGTCCTGGTGCCGCCGGAGGAACTGGCCCCCGGCAGCTACGAGGATCCGCTGCCCCGGGACGACTCTCTGGACAAGCAGGTGGACGCGCTGCCATTGGAGGTGCGGACGGTCATCAAGCTCCGCTTTTATGAGGAGCTGTCCCTGCGGGAGATCAGCGAGGTCACCGGCTGGAATCTGAACACCGTCAAGACCCGGCTGTACACGGGTCTGAAGAAACTGCGTATCGCTTTGGAAGGAGCGGAAAACCAATGAAGGAATTTGAGAGAGCGAAAAAGTCTTACGAGTCTGTTCCCATCCCTGAGGAACTCAACGATCGGGTCCAGGCGGGGATCCGGCAAGGGAAGTCCCGCCGCCGCAGAGCCGCCGCGCTCCGCCATGTGCGCCAGGGCGCCGTGGCCGCCGCGGCCTGCTTTGTGGTGCTGGTGGGCGGGCTGAACCTGTCCCCCGCCTTTGCCGCCTCCGCGGCGGAGGTCCCTGTCCTGGGCGGGCTGTTCCAGGTCCTCACCGTCCGGGACTACGAGATGACCCAGGACGGCGTCCACTACGACGTCTCCGCCCCGGAGGTGGAGGCTGACAGCGCCCTGGCCGACAAGGTCAACGCCGAGATCCAGGAGCGGGTGGACGCCCACCTGGCAGAGATGGAGCAGATGTGGCAGGAGTATAAGGACGCCTTCTTCGCCACCGGCGGCACCGAGGAGGAGTGGGGCGACCGGGAGATGAACGTCATCGTGGACTACGAGATCAAGAGCCAGACGGACACCACAGTCTCCTTTGTAGTCAACCTGTTCCAGGGTTCCTTCAACGCCTACAACAGCCAGTACTTCTACAACCTGGACCTGGAGAACGACAAGGACATCACCCTGGCGGATCTGCTGGGTGAGGACTGGGTGAACATCTGCAACGACGCGGTTCAGTCCTACATCGACGCCAGCGTGGATGAGGACGGCTTCACCTACTTCTTCTCCGCCGACCAGGGCGGCTTCACCACCGTGGATGAGACCACCTCCTTCTATATTCGGGAGGACGGCGTGCCCGTGGTGGTGTTCCCCGAGTACTCCATCGCCGCCGGCGCCGCCGGCACCATCGAGGTCCCCGTGGAGACCCAGGGCTGAAAATATCTGATCGTTTCCGAGAGGGCGGCTTTTGCCGCCCTCTTTTGCCATGCAAGAGCATAGCAAAAGTGACATGTGCCGTCTCTGACGGCATGGCTTTGAATTTCAGCGCGTGGGCCGGGGACGGCCCACATGCGCGAAACTTCACGTGCCGCTCACTTTTGCATGTTATCGTGGTGCGCCCGCGGCGCATGGAGTTTCCTGCCTGTACCTGTAGATTTGTTCAAAAATATGTGGTACACTGGGCAAAAACTCTTCGGACAGCAGGAAGGAGGCTGAACCCCTCTGCCGTCCGGAGAAAGGAGTCGCCTCTATGAATCTCACCACCGCCAGCCGCACCTTCCAGCTCCTGACCCGCCTCCTGGATACCCGCAGCCGGACGGAGCCCTTCCTGCCCCCCGCCGGGGAGAAAAAGCCTCTGCCTCTCCGCCTGCCCCAGCAGCCCTTTCCCCGGGCTACGCCGGAGTCCCAGGGCGTCTCCTCGGACCACATCCGCAAATTCCTGGAGGAGCTGGCCCGGGGGGAGGACCTGTACATGCAGGATGTTCTGATCCTGCGCCATGGCCAGGTCCTGTGCGAGGCGGCCTTCGGCGGCCAGGTGCTGGCCGCCCCCAAGTACACCTTCTCCGCCTGCAAGTCTGTGGTCTCCCTGGCGGTGGGCTTGCTCATCGACGACGGCGTCCTCCACCTGGAGGACAAGGTGGCGGATCTCTTTGAGGACCTGCTGCCTCCCGCCTCCCGCCGCCGGCTGCGGAGTATGTCCGTGGAGGACCTGCTGACCATGCGCTCCGGAATTGTCTTCAGCGAGGCGGAATCCCTGACGGAGAGCGACTGGGTCAGGGGTTTTCTGAACTCCACAATGAAAGGGGAGCCGGGCGGCGCATTCCACTACAACAGCCTGAACACCTACATGCTCTCCGCCATCGTCTGCCGCAAAACAGGCAAGACTCTCTCGGCCTTTCTCCAGGAGCGGCTCTTCGACCCTCTGGGCATCACCGACACCCTGTGGGAGACCTGTCCCGCCGGCATCGAAAAGGGGGGCTGGGGCCTGTATATCCGGCCGGAGGATCTGGCCAAGCTGGGACAGCTGGTCATGGACGGCGGACGGTGGGGAGGACGGCAGCTGATCTCTCAGGACTATCTCCGCGCCGCCACCACCGCTCATGCCAACCCGCCCTCTGAGTTTGGGGATTTTGACTATGGCTACCAGATCTGGGTGGGCCGCCGGGACAACGCCTTCCTCTTCAACGGCATGCTGGGGCAAAATGTCCTGGGCTTCCGGGACAGCGGCATCCTGGTGGTCACCAACGCCGGGGCGGACACCGACTTCCAGGAGAGCCGGTACTTCGAGATCGTCAGCCGCTACTTCGGCGGGACCTTCCCCGATACCATCCCGGAGGACGACAGCGCCTGCCTCCGCCTGGCGGAGTACGCGGCGGCCCTGTCGGACTACCACCGGGCGATGGGAGCGCTGGACAGCGCCGCCGCGCCCTTCCTGGACCGGAGCTTTGACACGAGCGACCCCAGAGCCGCCGCCGTGGGCCTGCTGCCAATGGTCCTCCAGGCCCTCCACAACAACTACACCTCCGGTGTGGTCTCCGTGGCGGTGAGCGCCCGGGGCGGTCTGCCGGAGCTGATCTACCGGGAGCGGGAGGCCACTTACCGCCTGCCTGTGGGCCTGGGCCGTCCGAAGATCAGCCAGCTCACCTTCCGGGGAGACACCTATCAGGTAGCTGCTCTGGGGCGGTTCACCCACGACGAGGAGGAGCGGCCGGTGTTCTATATCCGTCTGGAGTTCCTGGAGACGCCCTGCGTCCGGGTGCTGAAGCTGGTCCTTCTCCGGGACGGGATGCTGTTGCGGCAGACGGAGACCCCCGGGGTGCCCTATGTGTTCGACAAGCTCCGCCGGGCGGCAGAGCAGGCGATCTATAAATCTCTGCTGCTGGTGGCCGCCGGCGGCTCGGAGGAGGACTTCCTCCACTACAAGACCCTGCAGCTCCTGTCCCCGGAGGTCCGCTTCACCGCCGGAAGCTGAGCGCCGGACTTTGGACGGTATGAGGGAAGGGCCCCTGCTGTGACCAGCAGGGGCCCTTCTTTTTTTGAGAGGGGTAGGTAGGTATAAGTAAAGAAAGCGCTTCAAAGCTGGTCGCTGATCTGGACGCCAAACTCCATCAGATATTTTGCGAACAGATGCTGGTTGCTCTCCGTCATCCGGGAGGCAGGGCCGGAGACACTGATGGCGCCCACCGGTTTGCCGGAGGAGTCCACGATGGCGACACCCAGGCAGACAAGACCATATTCCAGCTCCTCCTGATCCAGAGCGTATCCCCTGCGGCGGATCTCAGAGAGCTGTTCCATCACTTCATTGACCGACAAAAGGGTGTTGCTGGTCATTCGCTCGAACTTGGTCCGCTCCAATATGCTCCGGGCACGGTCCCGCGGCATATGCGCCAGGATCGCCTTGCCGGCAGCCGTGCGGTACATGGGTTCCCGCTGCCCCAGAGAGGTAGCAATCCGCATGGAGTGGGGGCTCTCCTTTTTCTCCAGATAGACCACGCAGATGTCATCTGGGATCAGGAAATTGACGGTTTCGCCGCAGATATCCACCAGTTTGTCCAGATAGGGCGCCACGATGCTTCGCAAATCGATATTCACCTTGTTGCCAAGACGGAACATTTCGATCCCGAGGCGATATTTCCCGCTCTTTTGGTCCTGCTCCAGCAGACGGTAGGCCTCCAGAGAGGAGACAAGGCCAAAGGTGGTACTCTTGTGCAGGGAGAGGGCGCGGCTGATCTCGGAGAGGGTGAGCTCGTCATGACTTTCAAAGCACTTCAAGATCCAAATGGCTCGCTCTACAGACTGGATCGGAGCGATTCGCTCCATTTTTTGTACTTGTACTTCCATGTATATGGCCTTTCCAAATTATGGATGTTCTTAAGGTCATTATAGCGGACAAAAGTCCGAAATTCAACCGCGTTTTGACAGATTTGGAGCAGCCGGGACAGCTGCTGGGAGGGGGAAGGGATCACATCTGGCTCAGGGCCTTCTCCAGGGCCTCTACCTCCGCGGGGTCGATCTTGTAGGAGTGGACGGCGTCCACGGGGAAGGAGCCGTTTCTGACCTCCTCGGCGTAGGCGGTGAAGGAGCGCAGCAGCTCGCCGCCGACATCCCCGTATTTCTTCACGAACTTGGGGGTGAAATCGTCAAAGTATCCCACCATGTCGGCGAAGATCAGCAGCTGGCCGTGGGTATAGGACCCGGCGCCGATCCCCAAAATGGGGATATTGGCACGCTCCGTGATGGCCTTGCCCACAACGGCGGGGACGCCCTCCACCAGGATCGAGCAGGCACCGGCCTCCTCCAGCTTCTTGGCGGCATCCACCAGGCGCAGAGCGGCTTCGCAGCTCTTGCCCTGGGCCTTGTTCCCGCCCATCTGGGCGCCGAACTGCGGCGTCAGGCCGATGTGGCCCATGACCAGCATGCCGGCGTCGTTGATGGCCTTGACGCGGCTGATGCAGGAGTCGGTGATGCCCTCCAGCTTCACGCAGTCCATCCGGGCCTCCTTGCACATCAGGCCGGCGTTGCGGACGGCCTCCTCATCCGATACCTGGTAAGACATGAAGGGCATATCGCCTACAATAAAGGTGTTGGGGGCGCCCCGGCGTACCGCCTTGCAGTGGATGAGCATGTCCTCCATGGTGACAGGGTAGGTGCTGTCATAGCCCAGGATGACGTTGCCCAGGGAATCACCCACCAGGATCATGTCGATGCCGGCCCGCTCCTCATACTTGGCGGTCAGGTAGTCGTATCCGGTCAGGTAGACGATCTTCTCGCCCTCGGCGGCCATGCGGCGGAAATCAAGGATGGTCTTCTTTTTCATGTTGTTTTATCCTTTCTGGTATAAATAAATAATTGCGAAATACCTCGTTACAAAAGTTGAAGGGTCCTCAACAGAAAAATGCCGACTGTTAAGGTAATGGTAGAAAAACAGGATGTGGCCAGTACAGTGTCACCGGCCAGTTCGCTGTCGCCTCCCATCCGCCCGGCCAGGATATAGCAGTTAACGGCGGTGGGAGCGGCGAAGAAAATGAACACGCAGGCCAACTCGCCGCCACGAAACCCCAGTGCGGCACCGATGGAGACGACGGTCAGGGGGATGATGATCAGCCGTGCCGCGGCAATGGGTATGATGTACTGGAGACGGCCCAAGAATTTCCGAAAATCAAGCTGCGCGCCTAGCATGAACAGGGATAGCCCTGTGCACATATCAGCGTAACGCTCGATAGTGGCGTCCAAAAAAGAGGGAAGGGGGACGTGGAGCCACGCGACAAGGATGCTGGCAAGCGAAGCAATGATAAGAGGATTCTTGAGCACTTCCAACGCTGTGCTCCGGATAGAGGCCCAGCGGTCGCCGGTTTGGCTGGCCCCCATGCGGGAGAGCATCTCAACGGTCAGGACCGTGTAGAGCAAGGTCGCAAAGGGGACCATGATCATAGTGGGCGCGGCTCCCTCGGTGCCCATCAGACTGATGGCCAGTGGGATACCCAGCATGGCGAAGTTGCTGCGAAACATGGAGGTCGCGACAGTAGCCGAGGTGGGACAATCCTTTATGACCTTGGGAACAGCTATGGAAAGGATCATCCATAAGGAAAGTATGGTCATGAGCAGAAATACCAGCAGCGGAAAGCTGAAGCTTTCGTCCAGGCCACTGTTGACGATGCTGCAAAAAATGTTCGCGGGGATCGCCAGGTAGAACACCACCTGGGAACAGCCAGAGAGAAAGGCGGCATCGACGATGTGGAACTTCCTGGCCAAAAAGCCGACGACGCAGCAGAGAAACAAGGGCAAGACCACATTGAGGCTGAAAATGAGGTCGCTAAGCATAGGGGATCACCGGCTCTCTGTGTGAGGGCAGGCGCGTCAGCTGCCGATGGTGGGTTCACCCTTGCCCATCTTCTTCATGATGATCGGCACAACGATGAGGAGCACCATGGCGATCAGAAGGACGAGGGAGATCGGACGGGTAACGAGAAGAGAGGGGCTGCCGCCGTTAACGCGGAACAGCTGGGAAAGGTTCTTCTCCAACGTGGGCGTCAGAACGAAGGCCAGCAGGAGGGGGGCGATGGGATATTTGTTCTTGTTCAAGAAATATCCTATAAAGCCGGAGATGATCATGACATACACGTCGAACATATTGTTGTTTGCGGTGTAGGCACCGATGACACAGAGGGTCATGATGATGGGCGCCATGATTCCGGCCGGAACCTTGAGGATCTTGGTCATGAAGGGGATGCAGAGGGTAGAGATGATCACGCACAGCAGATTACCGATATACATGGAGGCGATTAGGCCCCAGCAAAACTCTCCCTGCTCCTCAAAGAGCTGGGGGCCGGGCTGGAGACCCCACATCATCAGGCCGCCCAGAAGCACCGCCGCCGTACCGGATCCGGGAATGCCTAGGGAGAGAAGGGGGGCGAAGGCACCCGCCGCTGCGGCGTTGTTGGCGGACTCGGAGCAGGCGATGCCCTCTACCACGCCAGTGCCAAACTTAGGTCCTTTCTTGCTGAACCGCTTGCCGGTCATGTAGGAGATAAAGGAGGCGATGGTTGCACCGGCACCGGGGAGGATGCCCACGATACAGCCCAGGATGCCGCTGGAGACGGAGTTGGGGACGATGCCCTTGATCTCCTCCTTGGTGGGGATGCTGCCTTTGATGGTCAGTTTCTCCCCGCCGCCAAAGAAATTGAACTCCATCCGGTTGGTGACGATCTCAATCACCTGGGCAAAACCGAACATGCCGATAACCACGGGGATAAAGGTCAGGCCGGAGAAGAGGTTCACGTTGCCGCCGGTAAAGCGGATCTGGCCGTTCACCGGATCCATGCCGATCAGTGCCAGCATCGCGCCGAAGAAAGTGGCGATCAGGCCGTACTTCGGGTCGTCGCCCATCATCCACCCGATGGAGGTGAAGGCCAGAAGCAGTAGGGAGGTCATCTCGGCGGGGCCAAACTGCAGGCCGAAGGACGCTAGGGCAGGTGCCAGGGCGGTAAGGATAACGATACCGATGGTCCCGCCGATAAAGGACGAGATATTGGCCGCAGAGAGGGCCCGGCCAGCCTTGTTCTGCTTTGTCATGGCGTAGCCGTCCAGAGCCGTCATGACCGCCGGGGCGTCGCCGGGTATGTTCAGCAAGATGGCGCTGAAAGCGCCGCCGAACATGTTGCCGTAGTAGATGCCGGCCAGCATGATGATGCCGGTGGTCGGGTTCATGTGGAAGGTCAGGGGAAGCAACAGGGAGCAGCCAGCCAGGGAACCGATGCCGGGCATGGCGCCCACGATGATACCCATGATACAGCCGGCCAGTGTGGCCAGCATATTCTCAAAGGTTACAGCTGTGGCGAAACCTTGAAACAGGGAAGCAAAATTTTCCATATTGTGCCCTCCTTTACAGCAGCTGGCCGAGCAGGCCGGTGGGCAGAGGGACGCTCAGCCAGACCCGGAAGATAGCGTACATAAAGGCAAAGAAGACCGCACAGATCAGAATAGACTTTATCCAGGAAATCTTCTCGACAAACCGCAGCCACAACAGCGAGATAACCAAGCATGCGCCCATAAGTCCGACTAGGTAGTTGCACAGCAGAATCAGGATCATGGCCCCGACGGGAATCAGAGACTTGATATCAAAGGACTCGGCCTTATCTCCGCGCTTAATCTTAGCGCGTATCATCAGGGCAGAAAGCAGTGCCGTGGCGGCGCCACAGACAGCTGGAAGGAAGCCGCCCAGAATGGTGATCTCCTCCCACAGGCCGTATTTGGCGACGCCCATGATGCAGAAGAACAGCCCGGCGACAATTCCGATAATTTCAATGATATAGGTAGTCATAACTCACCTCATTTATTCAGGCCAGCCGGGAACCTGGTTCCCGGCTGACAGAAGATTGGAGTGGCAGTGGCGTGTATGTGCTTCACATGCTTCAGCTGTTGGCGGACAGGCCGAGCTCATCCAGAATCGACTGATATTTAGAGGCCTCCTCGTCAATAAAAGTGGCAAACTCTTCGCCGGATATAAAGGAACTGGTCAGGCCGTTGGGAGCCAAGTATCCCTCGGTCCAGTCCTCGTGCTCCACCACCTGGCTGAACACATCCACCCAAAAGTCCACTGCAGCCTGCTCCATATTGCCGGGGCCGAAGATCACGCGGAACTGCTGGAACTGTACGTCCTCATAGCCCAACTCGGTAAAGGTTGGGATGTCAGGCAGAACAGAGATCCGCTCGGGACCAAAAGCGCCAAGAAGCGTAATCTCGCCGGCCTCATACTGGCTCATGGCTTCGTTGGGGTTGAAAATACCAGCGGCGATGTGGCCACCAAGAACGGCGGAGAGCACCTCGGCGGTGGAGTCGTAGGGGATATACTCCAGGTCCACACCACAGTACACCTCGATCAGGCCGGTGCAGAGCTCGTCCTCCGTGCCGGAGCCGGAGCCACCCACAGTGATCTCACCGGGATGGGCCTCGGCGTAGGCCAGGAACTCATCCACTGTCTGATACTCAGCCGTGGACAGCACGCCGATGGTGTACTCGTCCATGGCAAGGTTGCAGATAGGGGTCATCTGGTCGTAGGTGATACCGCTGCCGGAGGTGATAGGACTGGTAATCTGGGCGGACACATAGGTGGTGATGGTCGTGCCGTCACCGGACTTGGTGTAGGTGTATGCGTCGCCTACAGCACCGCCTCCGCCGGGCTTGTTGTTGACGGTAATGGTGCGGTCGCCCAGTAGGTCGAGCTCACCGATGATGTTCGCGACGGTGCGCGCGTACAGATCGGAGCCGCCGCCAGCGGAAAAGGGGCAGACAAACTCCACATCGCTGGACAGCGAAAACTCGCCATCTCCTGTATCGCTTCCGTTACACCCGGCAAACAGGGACAGGACCATGATCAGGGACAGCATCAGGGCAAAAAACTTTTTCATGATGTTCTCCTTTTCCTTTCTTCTCCAATGTTTTTGATAGCGGGGCACTGTGTGGGACGGTCAAAGGGACTGGGTCAGCTCTCGATCATCCTGCGGATGAGCATGGCGGCGCGGTCGGTGTTGAAGATGCCGCACATGCAGGGTTTGAACAGCTCCGCGGCGGCCTCCTCCGGGGTGCACTTGCCCTTGCGGCACTTGTCGATCATCTCGTTGATGAAGTTGACGGATACCATGGAGTGGCCGCACATGGTGGCGATCTCCAGGATCTCGTTGGAGGGGAGCAGGTCCGTTCGGCCGATGCGGCCCAGAGAGTGCTCTACCGTGTGGGGCTGCAAGCCGGCCTGGTGGCAGCACTCCTTCACGTGGTCTACCAGTCCGGACACCACAATGGACATACCCAGGTCCTCCTTCTTCAGGTCCTCCAGCATGTTCACCACGTCGGCCTCGTCCTTGAAGGTGGCGGTGATGACCGCCCGGTCCTCCACATTGTCGATCATGTGCTGGCGGCCAGCCAGGTTGTCGGGAAGGTCATATTTGTCCATCTGGTACCACTCGTTGCCGCCCCGGCAGTCACCTATGGTGACGCAGTGGTTTTTCTCGCACAGCTGGAAGAAGCGGCGCAGCTTCGGGGCGGAGCCCTCGTGGTTGATGTCCTTGCTGGGCATGCAGAGGAAGACAAAGTCGTGTTTCAGGTTCTCCTCAGTGCCCACTCTGTGCAGTGTATGAGACATAGCGCATTACCCTCCTTTTTTCAGTTCCCCTGGTACAGGGGGCGGCCCAGGCCGACGTTGGTCTTTCCGTTCAGCGAGCACCAGACGCCCATCTTCCGCACGATCTCCATGTGGGGGGGATCTCCGTTGGCGTTGCACTTCGAGCAGATATCCAGACTGAGGAAACAGTCCAGCGTCTTGGCGGTTTCATAGATCGTCCGCAGCACCTCCTCCGCTTTTTCAAAGGGGACTGTCATCTCCACGATAGCGGACAGGACTTTCTCATTGAGCAGCTCGTCCTTAAATTTGCCGGTCTTCGGGTCGCTCATCATGGTGGTCACCGGGTTGCATGTCTCAAACTCCACGCCCTTAGCGGCCACCGCCATGGCGATCTTCTCCGCGTCGTACAGGCGGGCGCCGTAGCAGGGGCGGCCCAGCTCCACGGCAATCCCCACGGTGCCGTCGGGGAAACGGCCGGTGACCTCATTGGTCTTCATTTCCTCTGTCCCGCGGCCAGAGATGCCGGATTCCGGGGCGATGGTCAACACGTCGCTCATCAGGCTGCGAACAGAGCGGGGGTAGGCCAGCTCCTGCTGGTAGATGGCGTCCTTGGGGCAGACCTTGGCGCGCAGACAGACGCCGCACTCCACGCACTCGTCGAAGTCGATATCGACGATTTTCCCAGTCCGCTTGATGGCGGATACCGGGCAGCGGGTCATGCATCTGCCACAGTTGACACACAACTCCTTGTTGATTTGCATTGGGGCTTCTCCTTTCAATCTTCTCAACAGTACGATAATATAGTACGATATACATCAATATCGTCTGAATTTATTATACTTGTATAAATATAATCTTTCAAGAGAAATCACATTGGTGTATTTTACGAAAAAAGCGTCGAAATTTGTACAATATAGAATATCGTTCTGTAATACAGTACACAAGGAAACAAAAAGTGCGGCCGCCGGATCGTCTCCCGGCGGCCGCACGGCAATTTTATCAAAAGATGTTCCACAGCAGGTTCACCGCCGCGCACAGCCCCATGCCCACGACGGTAGGGAGGGCGACGGCCAGGGCAGTCCACTTCAGGCTCCGGGTCTCCCGCCAGATGGTCAGGCAGGTGGTGCCGCAGGGGAAGTGGAAGAGGGTAAAGAGGAGGACGCAGGCGGCGGTGGTGGTGGTCCAGCCGTTGGCGGTGAGAAGGCCGTGAAGCTCCCCCGGGCTGCCGTACCCGGTGAGGGACCCGGCGGAGAGGTAGCCCATGAGGATGCAGGGCACCACGATCTCGTTGGCGGGGAAGCCCAGGAGAAAGGCCAGGAGGATGAAACCATCCATCCCCAGAAACCGGCCCAGGGGGTCAAGAAAGCCCGCCAGGCGACTCAGCGCGCTGGCCCCGCCCACCGTCACATTGGCCGCCGCCCAGATCAGCAGGCCTGCCGGGGCCGCCACCGCCACCGCCCGGCCCAGGACGAAGGCCGTCCGGTCCAGCAGGGAGCGGAGGAGCACCTGCCCCACCTGGGGCGTCCGGTAGGGGGGCAGCTCCAGGGAGAAGGCCGAGGGCTGGCCCCGGAGCACCGTGGCGGAGAGGAGGCGGCTGGCCCACAGCGTCATGGCCACCGCCAGGACGATGGCCCCCATGAGCAGCGCCGCCGCCCCCAGGTCGGACCACAGCCCCGTCCCGGTGACGAAGAACAGGGAGATGAGGGCGATGAGGGTGGGGAAGCGGCCGTTGCAGGGGACAAAGGCGTTGGTGAGGATAGCGATGAGCCGCTCCCGGGGGCTCTGGATGATCCGGCAGCCCATGATGCCGCAGGCGTTGCACCCCAGCCCCATGCACATGGTCAGGGCCTGCCGTCCGTGTGCCCCGGCCCGCTGGAAGAAGTGGTCCAGGTTGAAGGCCACCCGGGGCAGGTACCCGGCGTCCTCCAGCAAAGTGAACAGGGGAAAAAAGATGGCCATGGGGGGCAGCATCACCGACACCACCCAGGCCACCGTCCGGTAGATCCCATCCACCATGGCCCCCTCCAGCCACCAGGGAGCGCCCAGATTATGAAGTAGGCCCCGGAGGGGCTCCTGCCAGGAGAAGAGGAGGCTGGAGAGCAGCTCCGAGGGCACGTTGGCCCCCGCCATGGTCAGCCACAGGATCCCCGCCAGCAGGGCCAGCATTACCGGGATGCCGGTGGCCCGGGAGGTCAGCAGTCGGTCCAGCAGCCGGTCCCGGCGCTGGGCCCGGGCCTGGTCCATGGTCACGGCCTCCTCCGCGATGGCAGCGGCCCGGGCCACAAAGGCCGCTGCCCGGCAGTCCTCACAGCCGCAAGCGCAGCCAGTGCAGAGGACGGGGGTGGGCCGGGGCAGGGGGTGGAGGACCGCTTCCTCCAGAACGCCCCGCAGTGCGGCCAGCCCATAGCCGTCCCGGGCGGAGGCCCCCACCACCGGGCAGCCCAGCCGGTCCTGAAGGGCTGTCAGGTCCACCTGGATGTGCTTTTTGGCCGCCTCGTCCAGCAGATTCACGCACACCACCACCGGCCAGCAGGTCTCCAGCACCTGGAGGACCAGGGCCAAATTCCGGGCCAGGCAGGTGGCGTCCGCCACCACCAGCGTCACGTCCGCCTGGCCGGAGAGGAGGTAGTCCCGGGTGACCTCCTCGTCGGCGCTGCCGGGGGTGAGGGAGTAGGTCCCCGGCAGGTCCACCAGGGTGTAGCGCCTGCCGTGATATGTATATTCGCCCCGGGCGGTGGATACCGTCTTTCCCGGCCAGTTCCCTGTGTGCTGCTTCAGGCCCGTCAGGGCGTTGAACACCGTGGATTTCCCTACGTTGGGGTTGCCCACCAGGGCGATCACCGGCCCGCCGGCCCTTGTCTCCGCCATGCCCCATCCCTCCTTGTCGTAGGCCAGCATATGCGCCGCTCTAGGACGGTGTGACGGCCGGAGTGCTGCCCCGGGCCTTATCGGGGTTCCACCCCGGGCCCCGCCAGGGCTCCGCTCTGTACCCGCCCGATTTTTTGAAAAAAAGCGGGGCAAAAATTTTTGAGGGCAAAGCGCAGCTTTGCCCGAGGATATGGGAAAGTGGGCATAGAGGAAAAGCTCCCGCCGCCTTTTGCGGCAGGAGCTTTTGTATTTTCTGTAATAGGACGGCTTAAAGCCGTCAGGGGATGACCTGGATCTGCCGGGCGTCGGCGCGGCGCAGGGCGATGACCGCCCCGCACACGCCGTAGGCCACCGGGTCCCCCCAGGGGGCCGCCTGGAGGGCGGCCACGGGGGCGCCGGGGACGAAGCCCAGCTCCAGCAGCCGCCGTCGCCGGTCCTCCGGGGCGGTGATGGCCGCCACGGTGGCCCGCTGCCCCGCGGCCAGCTGGTCCAGGGTCCTGGTATTCTCCATGAGGGATGGGTCCCTCCTTCCGTCAACGCGCTGGGACTCCCTCCAGTCTATGCCGCCGGAGGACGGAGGATTCATCCCCGCAGATAGGAGAGGATGCCGTCGGCAATGCCCCGGGCAAGCTTGGCCTGGTAGGCGCTGTCACGCAGCAGGGCCAGCTCCGCCGATGTGGACATGAAGCCACACTCCACCAGGGCGGCGGGCATCTTGCTGGTCCGCAGCACCGCCAGATCCGGTCTCGCCTCCGTGCCCATGTCCCCGGCCCCGGTGGCCGCCATCATGGACTTCCGCAGAGTCTGGGCCAGCCGCCAGCCGGGGACGGAGGCGCTGTAGGCGGCGGTGTAGATGCCTGTGGCTTTAAGGTTGGAGGTGCTGGCGTTGCAGTGGATGCTGACGAAGAGGTCGGCCCCCAGGCCGTTGGCCAGGTCCGTGCGCTGGTAGAGGCCCACGGTCTTGTCGGTGGTCCGGGTCATGGTCACCTTGACCCCCGCCGCCTCCAGCAGGGGGACCACCTTTTTGGCGATGGCCAGATTCAGGTCCTTCTCATTGACGCCGCCGTAGCTGGCGCCGGTATTGCTGCCCCCGTGGCCCGGGTCCAGCACCACCACGGCGTTCACTGCCCCGCCGGCGCCGGCGTCCGGCTCCTCCGCAGGGGCGCTGCCCTCGGACCAGATGCCCACCGTCCGGGTGGCGGCGTTCCATGTGACGGTGAAGCCCAGGGCCTCGGCCACCGCCCGCAGGGGCACCATAGTGGTCCCAGACTGGGATATGTAAGCGCCGGAGACGTTCAGCGGGTCGCCGTCCACCTGGACAGCGACCCGGCCGCCACCGGAGGCGGTGGCCGTGAGAGTCAACGCCAGGATCAGGGACAGGGCAGACAGAGGGGCAAAGAGCTTTTTTATGGTTTTTTTCAAAGATTCCATTCCTTTCTCGCTTTTCCCGGAGGGACTGTGAAAGATGGCTCTTTCACAAGCGGGAGCTGGACACATTGTACCCTGTCCCGCTCCTGCACGGCAAGCTGTAAGTTCTGTCAGCCCTTCCATGGGAAATTTTCAAAAGGCCTTGACAAACGCAAAAAGTTAGCCTAGAGTAACTCTTGGAAATCCAAGCGGGAAAGCGGGAGAACGACATGGAGACAAAACAGAAGATCATGACGTTGGACCAGCTCTCGGTGGGCGAGAGCTGTGAGATCTGCCAGGTGGGCAACCAGCGGGGGGCGGTAAAGCGCCGGCTGGTGGACATGGGGCTCACCCCTGGCACGGTGGTGACCCTGGTGAAGATCGCCCCCTTCGGGGACCCCATGGAGCTGCGGCTGCGGGGGTATGAGCTGAGCCTGCGGAAGGAGGACGCAGCCCAGATCCGCGTCCGCCCGGCCAGGGAGACTACGGCGGGCAGCGATGTCTGTGAAAAGGGCTACCACATCACCTCCCCCTGCTCCGGGGCCTGCGCCCACTGCGCCCACCGGGCGGAGGAGCAGGAGGCCATGCGCCGCGCCCATGAGCACGAGCAGGCCCAGCACCCCAGTACATACGACCCCCGGGCCCACGACCAGCACCAGTGGAAGGTGGCATTGGTGGGCAACCCCAACTGCGGCAAGACAACCCTCTTCAACGCCCTTACCGGGTCCGACCAGTATGTGGGCAACTGGCCCGGCGTGACGGTGGAGAAGAAGGAGGGCACCGCCAAGGTGGGGGATGTGAGCTTCACGGTGGTGGATCTGCCGGGAATTTATTCCCTGTCCCCCTACTCTATGGAGGAGCTGGTGGCCCGGCGGTTCATCATCGGGGAGAAGCCAGACGCCATCATCAACATCGTGGACGCCACCAACTTGGAGCGGAACCTCTACCTGACCATGCAGCTGCTGGAGCTGGAGCGGCCCATGGTCCTGGCGCTGAACTTCATGGACGAGGTGGAGAAGAAGGGGGACCAGATCGACTGCGGTAAGCTTTCCGCCCACCTGGGGGTGCCGGTGATCCCCATTTCCGCCCGGGACGGACAGAACATCGACAAGCTGGTGGAGGAGGCCCACCGCCAGATGCACACCGGTCTGACGCTGGAGCCCGACGACCTCTACGACGACTTCACCCACGCCATCCACCACCGCATCGGGGACATCATCCACGACCGGGCTTACGAGCGGGGCATCCCCGCCCACTGGGCGGCCATCAAGCTGCTGGAGGGGGACAGCGAGGTGGCCAAAGACCTGGGACTGGGGGAGACCACCCTGCGGCGCATCGACCAGATCGCAACGGAGTACGAGGCCTCCAGCGAGCTGGGGGACCGGGAGACGCTGCTGGCGGACAGCCGCTACCGCTTCGTGGAGCGGGTGGTCCGCTCCAGCGTGAAGCGCCGCGGCGACGGCGGCAAGCCCACCATCACCGAGCGCATCGACGCGGTGGCCACCCACAAGTACTTCGCCCTGCCCCTGTTCCTGGCCATGATGCTGGTGGTGTTCCTCATCACCTTCAGCGGCCCCGGGGCCTGGCTCTCCGACGGCATCGCCGCCTTTCTGGAGAATGTGCTCTGCCCCGGCGCGTCGGCATGGCTCAATTCTTTGGGCGCCCCCGCCTGGCTCACCGGCCTGCTGGTGGACGGGCTCATCTCCGGGGTGGGGGGCGTGATCACCTTCCTGCCCATGATCGCCCTGCTCTTCCTGTTCCTCTCCCTGCTGGAGGACAGCGGCTACATGGCCCGGGCGGCCTTCGTCATGGACCGGACATTGCGGCACTTCGGCCTCAGCGGCAA
>LBJMC04202__coassemble_635_pt1 | contig 23348 bp, 24 predicted proteins | sample LBJMC04202__metabat2_low_PE_024 | metagenome-assembled genome bin LBJMC04202
TGGGCGTCCAAAAGTGAACCGCGGGGTTCGGGGGCGCGCAGCCCCCGATACTCCCCGGGCCTGGGCCGGGGAGGCCCAGAAGGCAACAATCAGCAGGGCAGTTCGTTCTGCGAATAAATCCCCGGCCCGGCAGGGCCGAAGAAAGGATACATCCATGTATTTTGACACCATCGAAGCGGCCCCCCTGATGACCAACTGCTACCTCATCGGGGATGAGAAGGCCAAGGCCTGCGCCGTGGTGGACCCCGGCGGCTCCCCGGAGAAGGTCATCGCCATGATCGAGCGCAGCAATATGGAAATCAAGATGATCCTGCTGACCCACGGCCACTACGACCACATCGGGGCGGTGGACGCCCTGCTGGAGAAATGGCCGGGGCTGCCGGTGTACATCCACCCGGCGGACCTGTGTCCGGCGGAGAGCACCCGGGAGCGCTACCGCATGCCGGACAAGGGGGCCAGCCAGCGGACCTACGGCGACGGGGATGTCCTGGAGCTGGGGGAGCTTCGGATACATGTCCTCCACACCCCCGGTCACTCCCCAGGCTCCGTGGTCCTGCTGGTGGAGGACGTGATGCTCGCGGGGGACACCCTTTTTGCCGGCTCCTGCGGCCGGTGGGACCTCCCCGGCGGCGACGGGGACGCCCTTATGGCGTCCCTGGCCCGGCTGGGGGCCCTGGAGGGGAACTACAAGGTCTGCCCCGGCCACGGACATGCCTCCCTCCTGGACCGGGAGCGGGAGTACAACCAGTTTATGCGGCAGGCGATGAAGCAATGAAGTTGATTTTTCAGGGCCACGACTACCGGTACGCCGTGGAGCAGAGCCTCCTGGCCTTCTTCCCCCAGGAGCGGCCCGTCTACGAGGGGGAAGACCCTAACGTCGCCCGGGTGCGGCTCACCGCCGGGAAAACCTACCACACCGCCGTCACGGAGCTGACGGTGGACGGGCACAGTGCCCGGGGCCTGTCCCGGCTGGACGTGTCCGGGGCGGCGGACGACTACGAGCGGGAGCGGCTCCTCCAGCGGATCGTGAAGCTCAGCTTCTTCAAGGCCGCCCGGGAGCTCACCGGCCGGACCCCCGCCTGGGGGGCCCTCACCGGCATCCGCCCCGCCAAGCTGGCGGAGAGCCTGCTGACGGAGGGGCTGAGCCCCAAAGGGGCGGACCGGGTCCTCCGGGACACCTACTTTGTGGCCCCCGCCCGGCGGCGGCTGGCCATCGAGTGCGCCCAGGCGGGCATCGCCGCGAAAGAGGACCTTCTGCCGGAGGACATCTCCCTCTACGTGGGGATCCCCTTCTGTCCCACCCGGTGCGCCTACTGCTCCTTTGTCAGCAACAGCGTGGAGAAGAGCTTCCACCTGGTGGAGCCCTATTTGGAGGCACTGCTGGCGGAGGTGGACAGCGCGGCGGAGCTGGTCCGGGACCTGGGGCTCCGAATCAAGTCCTTCTACATGGGGGGCGGCACCCCCACCACCCTGACGGCGGAGCAGATGGACCGGCTGCTGGGGCGGTTAAATGACAAATTCGACATGAGCCATACGGTAGAATATACGGTGGAGGCCGGCCGGCCCGACACCATCACGGTGGAGAAGCTGGCGGCGCTGCGGCGAAACGGCGTCACCCGGGTGTCCATCAACCCCCAGTCTATGGACGACAGGGTCCTGGCCGCCATCGGACGGCGGCACACCGCCGATGACATCCGCCGGGCCATGGAGCTGGTGGCGGCGGCGGACTTCCCCCATGTGAACATGGACCTCATCGCCGGCCTCCCGGAGGACAGCCCCGAGGGCTTCCGCCGGTCCCTGAACGAGGTGATCGCCCTGGGGGCCGACGACATCACCGTCCACACCCTGAGCCTGAAGAAGGGCAGCCGCATCACCCTGGAGGGGACCCGCCTCCCGGCGGTGGAGGAGGTGGCGGCCATGCTGGACTACGCCGACGGGACCCTGCGGGGGGCGGGCTTCGCCCCCTACTACCTCTACCGGCAGAAGTACATGTCCGGCAGCTTTGAGAACGTGGGCTGGTGCCGCCCCGGCGGCGTTGGCTGGTACAACATCTACATCATGGAGGAGCTCCACAGCATCCTGAGCCTGGGGGCCGGGGGCTCCACCAAGATGGTGGACTCCGCCCGGCAGCGGATCGAGCGGGTGTTCAACCTCAAGTACCCCCAGGAGTATATCCAGCGGCCGGAGAAGGTCCGGGAGAACCAGCGGGCCTTTCGGGCCTTCTATGAGAACGGCGGCAAATGAGCCGTCCGGAAGAAAGGAGACACGACCCATGGCCTATTCCCTGAAAGAGATCAACGACGCCGTCCGCTCGGACCCCAAGGGCTTCGTGGAGGAGTGTGACGCGGCCTACGCCCGGAAAATCGAGAGCGCGGCCCGGCGCATCGCGGACAACCGCAGCCGCAGCCGCATCGTCCTGCTCTCCGGACCCTCCGGCTCCGGCAAGACCACCACCGCCAAGAAGATCGAGGCCCGGCTGGAGGAGATGGGCATCCGGTCCCACGCCATCTCCATGGACAACTACTTCCAGACCGTGGACCCGGAGACCGCCCCCCGGAACCGGGAGGGGCAGATCGACTACGAATCCCCCTTCTGCCTGGACATGGACCTGCTCAACCGGCACTTCGCCATGCTGGACCGGGGGGAGAAGATCCACGTCCCCAAGTTTGAGTTCGCCCGGCAGATGCGCTCGGCCATCAAGAGCAGCCCCCTGCGGCTGGGGCCCGATGAGATTGCCATTTTCGAGGGCATCCATGCCCTTAACGACATCATCACCGGCAAGAATCCCAACGCCATGAAGCTCTATATCTCCGCCCGGTCCAACGTGGTGGACGAGGCGGGGGAGACCGTCTTCAAGGGCACCTGGATGCGCCTGGCCCGCCGCACGGTCCGGGACGCCAAGTTCCGCTCCTGGGAGCCGGAGGTCACCATCAAGATGTGGGCCAACGTCCGCCGGGGGGAGAAGCTGTACATCTCCCCCTTCAAGGACAACGCCGACATCCAGTTCGACAGCTCCCTGCCCTACGAGGTCAGCGTCATCAAGGCATTCGCCCTGCCCCTGTTCCAGAAGCTCCACCTGTCCCAGGGGATGGAGCGCTACGAGGAGATCCGCCATCTGGTGGAGGCCTACCCCAAGTTCGAGACCCTGGATGAGAAGTACGTCGCCCCGGATTCCCTGATCCGGGAATTCATCGGCGGCGGCATCTACGATGACTGAGGAGGGATACTGTATGAAGTTCACCGTGCAAATCCCGAGCCGGGAGGAAGCGTATCTGGCTGCTGACCGGGCGGCGCGGAAGGCGAAAAAGGCCGCCGCCGGGCTGGAGCGGCGGGCGGAGGAGGCAGTAAACCGCATCCAGCTCCGCCGGACCATCCGGGATCTGGAGGAGGAGATCGGCCTGCAGCTGCGGGAGGTGGGGGAGTTGGTCTACGCCACCCACCGGGGCACTCCCTCCGACAGCGAGGACATCCAGGAGATCCTGGAGTATGTGGACAGCCTTCGGGAGGAGCTGGAGGCCCACCAGCGGGAGCTCAGAACTCTGGCCGGGGTCCGGTTCTGCCCGGCCTGCGGCGAGGAGAACGATGGGGCAAACGCCTTCTGCCACAACTGCGGCCAGCCTCTGTCTGGGGAATAGATCCCAGTCATGACGCCGCGGGGGTGGAGCATATCCTTGCTTTGACGGCGTTTCCTATCCTCTTACGTTTGAAAGGGTTATCCATGTCCAGAGAAAAGAATCAGTCCAAACAGTCCTTTATGGGCGGGGTCACTGTCCTTGCCGTCTCCACGGTGTTCGTGAAGATCTGCGGGGCACTGTACAAGATCCCCCTGAACAACATCCTGGGGGACGAGGGCGTCACCCACTTCACCAGCGCCTACAACATCTACTCCTTTCTGCTGACCCTGTCCACCGCCGGCCTGCCCCTGGCTCTGAGCAAGCTCATCAGCGAGGCCGACGCCACGGGGCGGCGCAACCAGATGCGCCGGTGCTTCAACACCGCCATGGCCCTCTTTGTGGCGGTGGGGGCCGTGGGCACGGCGGCCATGCTCTTCTTCACCGAGGAGCTGGCGGCCTGGATGAACAACTCCATGGCCTACTGGCCCATCAAGGCCCTGTCGGTGTCGGTGATCTGCGTATCCGTCATGTGCGCCTACCGGGGCTTCGCCCAGGGCCGGCAGAACATGGTGCCCACGGCGGTGAGCCAGTTCATCGAGGCCTTTGTCAAGCTGCTCATCGGCCTGCCCCTGGCCTGGTACCTGATCGATATCGGCAAGGACCTGGAGATCGGCGCGGCGGGCGCCATCGTGGGCGTCAGCGCCGGCACGGTGCTGGCCATGTTCTACATGATCTGGGACTACCGCCGCCACCGGACCCCCATCCTCTGGGGCACCGACAAGGCCCAGAGCCGTGGGACGATTCTCAAGCGGCTGCTGTGGCTGGGCATCCCCATCACCATCGGCCAGTCTGGGATGAGCCTTCTCAACCTGCTGGACCAGCGGATCGTCATGGGCCAGCTCCAGGACGTGCTGGGCCTGGCGGAGCGGGAGGCCGCCGCCCTCTACGGGCAGTACACCTTTTCCAGCACCCTGTTCAACCTGCCCGCCTCCTTTTTGCCCGCCGTGGCCATCAGCCTGATCCCCGCCGTGTCCGTAGCGGTGACCCGCCGGGACCACCGGGAGGTGAACCGGGTGGTGACCACCAGCTTCCGCCTCATCGCCATGCTGGCCATCCCCGCCGGGGTGGGCCTGAGCGTGCTGGCGGGGCCCATCCTGCGGCTGCTGTATCCCGCCCAGCAGGAGGCGGCTCAGGCCGCCACCTACCACCTGCAGCTGCTGGGCATCGCCTCCATCTTCGTGTGCATCATGCTCCTGACCAACTCCATCATGCAGGCCCACGGCAAGGTCCAGCTGCCCATCTACACGATGCTGGCAGGCGGGGTGGTGAAGGTAGTCATCAACTATGTCCTGGTGGGCAACCCGGACATCAACATCAAGGGAGCTCCCATCGGCACCCTGGTCTGCTACAGCCTCATCGCCCTGGTGAACCTGGCCATCGTCAGCCATATGCTGGAGAAAAAGCCCAACTATCTGGCAATCTTTGCCAAGCCCGTTCTGGCCTCCGCCGCCATGGGGGCAACCGCCTGGGCGGGCTACGGCCTGCTCAGCCGCGTCCTGCCCGAGGGCTACGCCGGGGCCGCCCTGGCGACCCTGGGCGCCATCTGCGCGGCGGTGGCGGTGTACGCCGTTCTGGTCATCGCCCTGCGGATGATCACCCGGGAGGACCTGAAGCTGGTTCCCAAGGGTGAGACCATTGCCCGTATCCTCCATATCCGTTAACTTGGTCCGTTTTGGTGCGATTTTTTCGATAAGAACGCGGTTTTGAGGGATAAAATCCTTGCAACCGCGGGAAAAGTATGTTAGGATAGAAAACACGCACGGACCGGCGGGGAGCCGTCCACAAAAGAAACGAAAAGGAGATTCTCTCAATGAATAAGGCTGAATTGATCAATGCTGTGGCCGAGAAGGCCGCGCTGTCTAAAAAGGATTCCGAGGCCGCTGTGAACGCCGCCCTGGAGGCAATCACCGGCGCTCTCAGTGATGGGGAGAAGGTGCAGCTGGTGGGCTTCGGCTCCTTCGAGGTGAAGAAGCGGGAGGCTCGTGTGGGCCGCAATCCCAAGACCAAGGAGGCCATTGAGATCCCCGCCTCCAAGGTTCCCGTGTTCAAGGCCGGCAAGGCTCTGAAGGACGTCGTGGCCAAGTAAAGACGTTTCTGCAATCGGATTTTTCGTGGGCGCGGCGGAATGGCCGCGCCCACAGCATTTTTACAAAGGAGAACAATATGCGGCTGGACAAGTATCTGAAGGTCTCCCGCCTGATCAAGCGGCGGACCGTGGCCAACGAGGCCTGCGACAATGAACGGGTCAGCGTCAACGGCCGCCCCGCCCGGGCCTCCTACGAGGTGAAGGTGGGGGACGTGATCGCCATTCGCTTCGGGGAGCGGACGCTGACGGTGGAGGTTCTCTCCGTCCAGGAGAACGCCGGAAAGGCGGAAGCCTCCGCCCTCTACCGGGAAGTCTGAAGCCATCCGCCTGCCGGGACAAAGCAGGAATACCCCGGACATCCCCCCCATATACATCTATTGAAACGATGGATTGGGGGGTCTTTTTATGCCGTATGAGGACTTGAGCGTGATGGGCCACCGGCTGGAGCTGGACAGTCGGGAGCGGCTGGTGGTCACAGGGGTGGAGGAGGTGGAGCGGTTCGACGAGGAGGAGATCGTCATGCGGACCACCGCCGGCACCCTGGTGGTGGGGGGGACGGAGCTGCACATCGGGAAGCTGAACCTGGATGGCGGAGAACTCCATGTGGACGGATCGATCCACACGCTGCTCTACGAGGACAACGCCCCGGCGTCCGGACAGGGCGGGCTGCTGCGGCGGCTGTTCGGGTAATGGCCATGGGCAACGAGATCCCGGAGCAGCTGGCCATGTTTCTCCGCTCAGTTGCCCTGGGGGGTGTGCTGGGCCTGGTGTATGACCTGGCCCGGTGCCTCAGGCGGCTGGGGGGACCGCTGTGGCGGGGCCTGCTGGACGTGGCGGTGAGCCTGATGGCGGCGGCGTCCCTGTTCTTCTTCATTATGGCCGGCAGCGGGGAGCTGCGGCTGTTCATTCTGATCGGGGCTCTGGGAGGCGGCGTGCTGTTTTTCTACCTGCTCAGTCCCCTTTTGCGGCCTCTTTGGGACTTCTGGCTGGATCTCCTGCTGATTCCAGCCAGGCTGCTGGGCCGGATCGGAAAAAAGTTGTATCGAATTTGCAAAAAACTCTTTTCTTTTCCGCAAAAGTGGTTTACAATAATAGTTACACATTGGCGGGAGCGGCTTCGTTCCGCCAGGGGAGGGGGAGAGGAGATGGCGGCGGCGAAAAAGTCCGGCAAAAAGGCGAAAAAACCCTCCGGCGGTAAGCTGCCGCTCCTGATCTTCCTCGCCCTGCTGCTGGCGGTTGGCATTCAGCTGTACAACATGCAGGGGCAGCTGGAGGCGGCCCGGGCGGAGGAGGCAGTTTACGCCCAGCGCCTGGCGGAGCTGCGGGAGACCAACGAGCGTTTGGCCACGGATATTGCCAACAGCGACGACCCGGAGCTCATCGAGGAGATCGCCCGGGATGAACTGGGTATGGTGGAGCAGGGGGAAAAGATCATCCGCTTTAATTATTGACCTGGATTCTGTGAGTTGACATAAGCGAGAAAAGCGCCGCCCCATCGGGGCGGCGCTTTTTAGTTTATTGCCGACCGTCGGACTCCATATCCCGATCTGTCTCCTCCAGCTTCCGTTCCAGCCGCCGCTGGCCCGCACGGCTGAGGCCGTGGAGCAGGGCCAGGACAGCGGAGAGGGATATGACCGAGGAGAGGAAGCTGACCGCCAGGACGGCCAGGAACGCCCCGTCCAGCACACCGTCGTACCGCTGGCCGTACTGGGCGTAGTTCCGTATGCCGCTGCTGACGCACACCGCCAGACTCAGTCCCACCACGGCCGCGGCGGTCAAAACCTTTCCCCACCGGGAGCTGTCCATGAAACCGTGGCCCAGTAGGGCGCTCCGTACCGCTACGTAGCACAGGGACCCCAAAATGATGATCAGCTCGGCGGCAATGTCCCGAGGGCCCATGTCAAACACGTAGGTCTTGACCGTGGCGGAGGCCGCCGCCAACAGCAGCGCCGCCTGGAAGCCCTCGCTCTGGACCTTCTGATTGAGGCGGACCACCCGCTCGTCTGTGATTTTTTGCCTGTTCATTCCGTTTCCTCCCAAAATAAATCGTCCAATGTTTTCCCCAGGGCCCTGCATATGGCGACGCACAGCCGCAGGGTGGGGTTGTAGTTGCCGGCCTCGATGAGCCCGATGGTCTGCCGGGTGACGCCCACCAGGTTGGCCAGGTCCTCCTGGCTCAGATCCCGCTCCACGCGGGCCAGCTTGAGCTTTTTGTTTTTCACCAAAGTCCTCCTTTCCTGCCGATGGCTAGAATATACACTATAATTTTCTAAATGTCAATTATAAATTGCAAAATAGAAATTAAAAATTGCTGCGCATAGCGAATGAAGTCCGGCGGGAGATGACATGGGCCATCTCCCGCCGGATCTGCAGCGAGATGAGACAGAACGAAGCGTATGCTTCGCACACAAAAGTTTTTTGCCCCGCTTTTTTTCAAAAAAGCGGGCGGGGACCGGGGCGGCGCCCCGGCGGGGGCTGGGGTGGAACCCCGGCGGTACCCTGGTCAGATCAGAAAGGTCAGGCGGCGGTGGAGGTTGTGGATCTCCACCTGGGCGCCGCCGGGATCGAACTCCCCGTCCAGGGCCCAGGGCAGGTCCTCGGGGGTCTGAACGGTCAGGGTGTGGACGTGGCGGAAGATGACCCCGCCGCCGGTGAAGTCCTGGAGCAGCAGGCTGCGGGCCAGGCCCTGGAGGTCCGCGATGGACTTGGGATTGGGGATCAGCAGCAGCTCGAAAAGCCCGTCGTCTAGGCACACCTGATCCTCCTTCAGCTTCACCAGCCCGCCCACGGAGGTGGCGTTGGTGACGGCCCCGAAGAGGAACTCCCCGTCGAAGCACTCCTCCTCCGTGGCCACGGAGGCCCGGTAGGGCCGCAGGGTGGACAGGTCCTTCACCCCCTCCAGGATGTAGGCCAGATGGCCCAGGTCGTTCTTCACGTTCTGGGGGGCGCTGTAGGAGGCCCGGGTAAAGGCGCCGAAGGAGGCCACGTAGATGAAGGGCCGGCCGTTGAAGCTGCCCACGTCCAAGGGCCGCCCGCCGCTGGCGGTGATGACCCTGGCGGCCTCCAGGGGCTGATCCGGCAGATGGAGGCTGGCGGCGAAGTCGTTGGTGCTGCCCGCAGGGATGTAGCCCAGGGGCGGCGGGCTTGGCAGGTCCATCAACCCCGTGACCGTCTCGTTGAGCGTGCCGTCGCCGCCGCAGCAGACCACGGCGTCGAACTTCCCGCCCAGCTCCCGGGCCAGGCGGGTAGCGTCCTCCCGGGCCTGGGTCAGCCGCAGGTCCACCAGATAGCCGGAGGCGCAGAAGTGGGCCACGGCGTCAAAGAGGGGGGCGGTGGAGCGGGTGCGGCCTGCCCGGGGATTGACGATAAATAGGAGGGTGTTTGCCATAGCCGAAAGGAACCTCACAGATCGAAAAAAGTTTGATAAAAAATCTACGGACACAGTATAGCATAGCCAAAAAAGGAATGCAATCGAATATCGAGTTGGGATTGGGGAAAGAAGGGGACCTGCGGAGAGATAAAATCTGGAAAAAATGACCGCTTGGCAAATCCGCGCCAAAGCGTTATACTGAATGTGATATGAAAAATTTGTCAGAAAGGGGGATGGCCGTGAGAGATTTTTTCAAGCGGCACCGGGGGGTACATATCTGGGCGGCGGCGGTGATCGCCCTTTTCCTGTTCTACGGCTGGGCCATCAGCAGCCGGGAGGCGGCCAACGCCGTCTCCGCCGCGACCCAGGTCATCAAGGACGGCTACGCCCGGTTCTGGTACCTCTTCCCCTTCTCCGTGGTGGAGTGGTTCTATGTGGCCTTCATCCTGGTGGTCATCGCCTGGGTGGCGGTGGTGATCCACCGGCTGCGGACCCGGCCTGAGCGGGGCCATACCGCCTACGGCGGGCTGCTGGGCCTTGCCTGCCTGTGCTTTACTGTGTGGGGGATCACCTGTGTGCTGTGGGGGGTCAACTACTACGCCGACGGCTTCCAGGAGAAGAGCGGGATCTACGCCCAGCCGGTGACGGTGGAGGAGCTGGAGCGGGTGGCCACCTACTTCGCGGAGAACGTGGGAGAGCTGGCGGACCAGGTGGAGCGGGACGAGAACGGCGTGTTCGCCGTGGACCGGGACGACATCTTCGCGGAGAGCACCGCCGTCTACGAAAACATCTCCCAGGAGTTTCCCTTCCTGGCCCGGGAGGACCGGGTGCCGAAGAAGATGTTCTTCTCCCGGCTCTTCTCCGCCATGAACTTCACCGGCTTCTACAGCCCCTACACCGGGGAGTCCAACCTGAACGTGGACAGCCCCGCCTGCCTCCTGCCCGCCACCATCGCCCACGAGCTGGCCCACCAGCGGGGCATTGCCTCGGAGCAGGAGTGCAACTTCCTGGCCATCGCCGCCTCCACCGCCAGCGACAGCCCGGTGTACCAGTACTCCGGCTACCTCATGGGCTACATCCACCTGGGCAACGCCCTCTACCGGGCGGACCGGGACCGGTGGGAGCAGGTCTACGCCCTGCTGCCGGAGGAGGTGGTGGCGGATCTCCGCTACCACAGCGCCTACTGGGACCAGTTCGAGGGGCTCACCGCCCAGGTGAGCCAGCAGATCTACGACACCACCCTCCGCAGCTACGGCCAGACCGACGGCATCCAGAGCTACGGCACGGTGGTGGACCTGCTGGTGGCGTACTACTGAGACGGAAGGACCCATTCTCCCTGAACCCCGCCTGATCGCCTGAAAGCTTTCTCCTTTCCCGGGGCATACTAGGAAGCACGACAGGGAAAGGATGAGGCGAGATGAAGCGGATATACTGCGGCCTGCTGGCGCTGGGACTGGCGCTGGGAGCCTCCGGCTGCGGCCAGGTCCGGCAGCCGGAGGCGGTGGAGACCGTCGGCGAGGCCCAGGTGGAGGTGGAAAAACCCAAGTACGTGGCCCTGACCTTTGACGACGGGCCCCGGTACAACACCACCGGGCCACTGCTGGACGGCCTGGCGAAACGGGGGGTGGTGGCCACCTTCTTTGTCATCGGCCGGCAGGTGGAGGGGAACGAGGACCTGATCTGCCGCATGGCGGCGGACGGCCACCAGATCGGCAACCACACCTACTCCCATGTGGCCCTTCAGGACCTGGACCCGGACGCCGTGGTGGAGGAGATCCAAAAGACGGAGGTGGTGCTGGAGCACCTGGTGGGGGAGCGGGAGTTCTGGCTGCGGCCCCCCTACGGGCTCATCGACAGCTCCCGGGCGGCTCTGGTGGACACCCCCATGGTCTACTGGACTGTGGACCCGGAGGACTGGCGCATCCTGGACAGCGACCGGGTAGCGGAGGCGGTGGTGTCCAAGGTGGAGTCGGGGGACGTGGTCCTTCTCCACGACTTCTATCCCACCAGCGTGGAGGCCGCCCTGGAGATCGTGGACCGGCTGGCGGCGGAGGGATACACCTTCGTCACCGTGGAGCAGCTTTTCCGAATCAACGGCGTGGCGCCCCAGACGGGGGTGCTGTACGCCTCGCCGGAGAAGACCCGAAAGATCTCCTGAGAAGGAAAAGAGCGCCGCCCCGATACCGGGGCGGCGCTTGTCGACCGCTTATGATCAGTGCAGGATGTTCAGCACCAGGGTCAGGACGATGAACACGGCGCCGATCCACTTGGTGGCCCGGGCCAGCTTGGCGTCGAAGCTCTTGGCCTTGCCCTTGGCCATAAAGGTGTCGGCCACGCCGCCGATGGTGCCGGACAGGCCGGCACTCTTGCCGGACTGGAACAGCACGGCCAGGATCACGGCCAGGCCGCACAGGAGCTGTAAGACAGTGATGACGATAACGAGAGCGTCCATAGTAGATACATACCTCCAAAGTCATGATAAAAGCGCGGCAAGCCGCGCGGAGCGCCGCTTCGCAGGTATTCATCATACCACACCCTGTCCCCGATTGCAAGAGCGAAAGCGTTTTTCCCGGGGATTTTCTCCAGGACTACTGGGAAAATTACAAAAAATAAGCGAACAGGCGTTGCATTTCCCGGGCAGCTGTGGTATACTATCCTAAAATTAAGGCCGGAAGGACCGGTGCCGGGGAGGAGAGCCTATGCCGAAAAAGACCCAGATGACGGACCGGATCTATGAATATCTCCAGACCGTGATCCCCCAGCAGGGGTACGCCCCCTCCGTCCGGGAGATCTGCCAGGCGGTGGGGCTGAAGTCCCCCTCCACGGTCCACTTCCACCTCAAACGCCTTCAGGAGCGGGGCCTCATCGAGAAGGGGGACGGCAAGGGCCGAGCCATCGTCCTCACCGGTCCCCAGGACCGGGACGACGCGCCCCGAGGGGACAAAATCCCCATTCTGGGCGACGTGGCTGCCGGCGCGCCCATCCTGGCCCAGGAGTGCATCGACGACTATCTGACCTTCGACTGCGGGGGCCGGGCGGAGGAGTTCTTTGCCCTCCGGGTCCGGGGTGAGTCCATGCTCAACGCGGGCATTCTCCCCGGGGACCTGGTGGTGGTCCGCCGCCAGCCCACCGCCGTGAACGGCGAGATTGTGGTGGCGCTGCTGGGGGACGAGGCCACGGTGAAGCGCCTGAAGCGCCAGAACGGCGAGATCTGGCTCCTGCCGGAGAACGACGCCTACCAGCCTATTGACGGCCGGGAGGCCCAGGTGCTGGGGAAGGTCACCGCCGTGGTGCGGCAGTACAGCTGAGAAATATTGAGTACGATGGAACCCCGTCCCGCCGACAGGCGGGGCGGGGCTTTTGTGCTTTGAGAGCGCGGGGAGTAGGGCGGGATGGTTTTGTCTCACCGATAGGATTCTTTTCTGTACAAATAGTTAGAAATATGTTATGCTTGGGAACAGAAAAAATGATGAGAAGGGACGTGGGCCAGTGGCGGGGAAGAGCAAATATGCCTTTGACAGCAAGATCCATGTGTACCGGGCGACCCGGCGGATGACCCAGCAGGAGCTGGCCGACCGGGTGGGCGTGTCCCGCCAGACCATCATGCAGCTGGAACGGAACCGTTACAACCCCTCCATGCTGCTGGCGTACAGCATCGCCCAGGTGTTCGGCGTGACGATCGAGGATTTGTTCGATTTCAAGGAGGCTTGAAAACATGGGAGATTTCATTTATTCGCTTTTGAACAGCTACACGGTCGTGCCTGTCCTGCTGGTATTATGCCTTGTTTTTTTCGTGTTTTTCGTTGCCTACGCTCTGTCGAAAGAGGGCCGGGATGAGAGGGGCCGGGCAGTCATGGGGACAGCCTGCTTTTATGGAGCGGTCGGCCTGTTTATCGCCATGAATATTTTCACGCAGTTTACCTACACGGTAACCAGCAATGTCGTTATTTTTACCAATTCCATTCGGCTGGTCTTCATCACTTTCTTTTTGACTGTGGATGTGGCGATTCTCATATTAAGAAAACTGCGTTAGATAGCCATAAGAATTTAATGCTGCTGGCGCACGGCTCAGAAACGGCATTTTCTTCGCGATGTGGAAGTCACCACAAGATTTTTTTGTTTTAAAATGTTAGAAATATTTGACTTATTACTAGAAATAATATATAATGTGTTTGCCACATCGTGGTGTGTTAACAATGAATGGAGGAATTTGTGTTATGAGAGCAAGTGCGGCGGAGATGGATTTTCAAAATATGCAGGCAAATTTGAAAGCAGCGGGATACAAGAAGAGGAATGTCACGATTTCCTCAAAAAGAGCGGCAATTTTGGGGGGATTGTCTGTTCTTCCCCTGGTAGCTGTTCTAGCGGTCATCTATCGGATGACGCTGATCGACCGGGCGCATTTGACGGACCTTACCGGGATGAAATTTTATGTTACTCTGATAGCAATCATCGCTGTTTCAGTCGTGATACATGAGTTATTGCATGGTATCGGTTGGGCAATCTCAAGCGGCAGGGGCTGGAGCGTAGTTCGCTTTAATATCAGCGCACTGATGCCCAGCTGTGCCTGCAAGGCGGCCCTGACCCGGGGACAGTACCTGGTGGGCGTGCTGCTGCCCTTCCTGGTGCTGGGGACGGGGAGCGCGGTGTTTCTCTTTCTCTATCCTGGAACGGTGTCCGTACTCACCATGGCGGTGAATTTCGTGGCCGCCGGGGCGGACCTGCTCATCGCCCTGCGGGCGGCCAGGGAGCGTGGGGCGCTCATCGCAGACCACCCCACGGAAGCCGGCTACATTGCCTATTTTAAATAGAGGATATCTCGAATAATAGTAGAGGGCGGCGCACGGTGCGCCGCCCTTCCTTATATCAGTTCCAGCTCGCCGAGTGAAAATCCCTATTGACAGAAAGTATTATATATAGTATAGTATTATTGAAAGGGGGGTATAGCCATGGTCGATCCACAACTGAAGCGGGGCCTGCTGGACGCCTGCGTCCTGTCCCTGCTGCGGCGGGGGGACTCCTACGGCTACCAGCTCATCAAGGACATCTCCCCCTACATCGACGTGTCGGAGTCCACCCTGTACCCCATCCTGCGGCGGCTGGAGGCCGCCGGGTGCCTGACGGTCTACTCCGTGGAGCACAACGGCCGTCTGCGGAAGTTCTACCGGATCACGGAGGGGGGACTGAAGCAGATCGACGCGTTTTTGGAGGGGTGGACGGAGATCCAGCGAGTTTATGAGTTTGTAAAGGAGTGTGCCGGTGATGACGCGGAGAGAGTTTCTCAATGAGCTATACCGCCGCCTGGGGAAGATGTCCCGGGAGGAGGCGGAGCAGTACCTGACCTACTACGCGGAGATGCTGGCGGACCGCATGGAGGAGGGCATGACCGAGGAGGAGGCCGTGGCCAGCATGGAGGATGTGGAGACCATCGCCGCCCGCATCCGCCAGGAGCGGGCGGAGGAGGGGAATGCCAATGCGAAGGAGAGCGCCTCCCCGCCCTCTTACCCCGACCCGCCTCATCGCCCGGAGGGGGACAGGGGCGACGCCTTCGCGGGCAGAGGGGAGGAGGAGCCGGAGCCCCGATGGGGACGCCGCCTGCCCCGGTGGCTGCTGCCCGTGGCCCTGGCGGCGGTGCTGCTGGTCTGCGTCTTTCTTTTGCCAGGTCCCGGCGGGCAGCGGGGCGTCTCCATCAGTGGGGAAGGCATCTACATCGGCGGCCTTGTCACCATCAACCCTGACGGGATCTTGCTGGGGCGGACGCTGTATGTTGGGCCCAACGGGATACGTATTGGAGAGTCCGCCTTGTCCGCCATGGGCGCGGGGATGCTGGCCACAGAATCCGACATAGATATCGCCATAGACACCACCAGCAACGTTGTCGTTACGGAGGAAGCGGTGGACCACGGGATCCTGACCGGTGACTACCGACCCTCCGGTGAATATACCGTCAGCGCCGAGGGCATCCAGACGATCGAGGTGGACTGGGTCAGCGGCGGCGTGTGGATCGAGCCCTGGGACGGGGAGGAGATCCTGCTGACAGAGGAGTCCACGGTGGAGCTGGACGAGGAGACCGCCCTCTGCTACGAAGTGGTCGATTCCACCTTGTCCATCCGCTTCAGCCGGGAACCGCTGACGAATTTCAATGGCGGCAAGGCACTCACTGTCCAGCTCCCACGGGCTCTGGCGGAGGGAGGGCTGGCCGGGCTGTCCGTCGAGACCACCTCCGCCGACGTGGATTTGGAAGGTGTCAGCGGGGGAGACCTGGAGATCTCCACCACCTCTGGGAACGCCACGGTGTACGGAGGGAGCTTCTCCACGGCGGCTCTGGCGACGACCAGCGGCGATATGACCATGGCCGGGGACGTGCCGGAGGTGGAGCTGTCCTCCACCAGCGGGGACCTGACCCTGGAGGGGGGCGGCAGTCTGCTGGACGTGACGGCGTCCACCGTCAGCGGTGACGTGCTCGTCCTTCTGCCCGGGGACAGCGAAACGGTGCGGCTCGATTGGGAGACGGTCTCCGGGGACCTGGACACCGGCGGCCACGCCGTGATCCAGGGCGGCGGCAGCGGTCTCAGCGGCGAGGCCGGTGTGGCGCTGCGGGTCAGCACCGTCAGCGGAGACCTCCTGCTGGCGTAAGGGAGGGCCGCGGGCCCGGCCGCGTCCAGATAACCATGAATAGGCCAAAAGGCCGGACGCCGGCGGGCTGGTAAGCCCGCCGGCGTCCGGCCTTTTCTGTTCATAGCCCCGGCGTCAGCCCAGGAACCGCCCGGTGACGCTGGCGGGGTTCCCGGCGACCTCCTCCGGGGTGCCGCAGGCCACGATCCGGCCACCCTCGTCGCCCCCTCCCGGTCCCATGTCGATGAGGTAGTCGGCGCTGCGGATCACGTCCAGGTCGTGCTCGATGACCACCACCGTGGCGCCGCTGTCCATGAGGGTCTGGAACACCCCCAGCAGGGTGCGCACGTCCAGGGGGTGCAGGCCGATGGTGGGCTCGTCAAACACAAACACCGTGTCCTCCTGGCCCCGGCCCATCTCGCTGGCCAGCTTCAGCCGCTGGGCCTCCCCGCCGGACAGGCTGGGGGTGGCTTCCCCCAGGGTCAGGTAGCCCAGTCCCAGGTCGTCCAGCACCTGGAGCCGCTGGCGGACCAGCTTCCAGTCCTCGCAGGCCCCCAGGGCGGTGTGGATGTCCATGGCCATCAGCTCCGGCAGGGTGAAGGCTGCTCCGGACCGGGTCTTGACCCGCACCCGGCCCGCGTCCCTGCTGTACCGGGACCCCCGGCAGTCCGGGCAGGGGATGTCCACGTCGGGCAGGAACTGCACGTCCAGACTGATGGAGCCGGTGCCGTCGCAGGTGGGACAGCGCAGGGAGCCGGTGTTGTAGGAGAAGTCTCCGGCCTTGTACCCCAGGGCCTTGGCCTCGGGGCTGCGGGCGTAGATCTTCCGCAGCTCGTCGTGGACGTTGGCGTAGGTGGCCACGGTGGAGCGGACATTGAGGCCGATGGGGGTGGCGTCGATGAGCTTCACCCGCCCGATGCCATCCGCCTCCACCGCCAGGACGTGGTCCGGCAGCCTGCGCCCGGCGATGTGGGCCTCCAGACCGGGGATCAGGCTCTCCAGGATCAGGGTCGTCTTCCCGGACCCGGACACCCCGGTGACCACGGTGAGCCGCCCCTTGGGGATGTCCGCCTCCAGGGGCTTCACTGTGTGGATGGCCCCGGTGGACAGGTGGACGCGCCCATACTGGAACAGCTCTTCCTCGCGGCATCTCTGCCGTATCCGGACCTCGGCCTTTCCAGACAGGAAGGGCCCGATCTGGGAGGCGGGGTCCGCCGCCACGTCGGCAACCGTCCCCTGGGCCAGTACCCGGCCGCCCTCCGCCCCCGCCTTGGGTCCCATCTCGATGAGCCAGTGGGCGTGGGATAAGATCTGTGTGTCGTGGTCCACCAGAAGCACGGAGTTGCCGTCGGCCACCAGGTCGTCCATCACCGCCGTCAGGCCCGCGATGTTGGCCGGGTGGAGGCCGATGGAGGGCTCGTCCAGCACGTACAGCACCCCGGTGGTCCGGTTGCGCACCGCCCGGGCCAGCTGCATCCGCTGCCGCTCCCCGGTGGACAGGGTGGCCGCCGAGCGGTCCAGGGTGAGGTAGCCCAGCCCCAGCTCCATGAGCCGCCGGGCCACCGCCTGGAAGGACTGGCAGATGCTCTCTGCCATGGGCCGCATCTCCTCGGGCAGGGAGGCGGGCACATCAGCCACCCAGCTCACCAGCTCCGTCAGGGTCATCCGGCAGGCCTCGTCCAGGCCAATGCCCCGCAGCCTGGGAGCCCGGGCGGCCTCCGACAGGCGGGTGCCGCCGCAGTCTGGGCAGAGATCCTCCTTCAAAAATTTCTCCACCCGCTTCATGCCCTTCTCGTCCTTGACCTTGGACAGGGCGTTCTCCACCGTGTGGACGGCGGAGAAATAGGTGAAGTCCAGCTCCGCCGCGTCGTTGGAGTTTTTGGGGTGGTAGAAGATATGCTTTTTTACCGCCGGGCCGTCGTAGACGATGTGTTTTTCCGCCTCTGTCAGCTCCCGGAAGGGCACATCGGTGCGCACTCCCATGGCCCGGCACACGTCGGTCATCAGCGACCACATCAGGCTCTTCCACGGAGCCACAGCCCCCTCATCAATGGTCAGGGACTCGTCGGGCACCAGGGTGGAGCGGTCCACGGTGCGGACCACGCCGGTGCCGCCGCAGGTACGGCAGGCCCCCTGGCTGTTAAAGGCCAGCTCCTCCGCGCCGGGGGCGTAAAACTCCGCCCCGCACTCCGGGCACTTCAGCGGCTGCCCCGCCGCCACCGCCAGGGTGGGCGGCACATAGTGCCCGTTGGGGCAGCGGTGGCTGGCCAGCCGGGAGTACATCAGACGCAGAGAGTTGAGCAGCTCCGTGCCGGTGCCGAAGGTGCTGCGGATGCCGGGCACTCCTGGCCGCTGGTGGAGGGCCAGGGCGGCGGGGACGTAGCGCACATCATCTACATCCGCCCGGGCCGCCTGGGTCATCCGTCTTCTGGTATAGGTGGACAGGGCCTCCAGGTACCGCCGGGATCCCTCGGCGTACAGCACCCCCAGAGCCAGGGAGGATTTCCCCGAGCCGGATACCCCGGCCACCCCCACGATCTGGTTGAGCGGCACGTCCACATCGATGTTTTTCAGGTTATGTACCCGCGCGCCCCGGACCTGGATGTTCCGGGGCGCGTCTGCGTTCTCTCTCATATGAATGTCTTGCCATCCCGCCCCCGCCGTCGAGGGCAGGGGGCGCCTTTCCGAAAATCACGCCATGGTGCACCCATTGTAGCACAGACCGGAAGGGAATGCAAATAGGGGGTGGGGCGGCCGCAGCCGCCCTGTGTACCACGGAGGATCAATAGGCGGCAATGACGCCGCCGTCATTGGCATACACGGTGGCGATTCCCCCCGTGGCCGCCAGCAGGATCTCGCCGAACTGGCACCGCTCCCGGGCCAGTTGGCGCACATGCTCCGCCCGCTCCGGACAGTTGCAGTGGGCGATGATGAGCCGCCGGCCAACGTGGTCCTTGTTCTCCGCCATCCGGGATACCATCCGGGCCAGCGTCTGCCGGATGGAGAGGCCCTGGCCCAGCTTCTCGATCTCCCCCTCACGGGTGCCGCCCATCAGAAGCTTCACCCGCAGGGCGCCGGTGACCAAAGACTGTACCCGGGTGAGACGGCCGTTTTTGGCCAGATTATCCAGATTCTCCAACACGAAGGTGGTCTGCATCCGGGAGATATACGCCTCCACCTGCTCCACCACCTGGGCGAAGGGGAGCTTCCTGCTGGCCAGCTCCCGGATCAGCAGGGCGATCTGCGCCTGTCCGGCGGAAGCGGAGCGGGAGTCAAACACGTGGACGTTGCCCCGGCCGCCCTCCTCCCGGTAGATGGCCCTGGCCTGCATGGCGGCGTTGTAGGAGCCGGACAGCTTCCCCGACAAGGTCACCACATAGTGATCCTCCTCCGGGCCGAGGCAGGCCAGGTAGTCGGCGGGGGAGGGGCAGGCCGTCTTGGGGGCCTGGGGACAGGCCTTCATTTTTTCCAGCAGTGTTCTTTGGCAGAAGGTCTCGTCGTCCACGATGGTATCCTCGCCTACATGGATGATGAGGGGGATCTTCTTGAAGTGCTCATCCGTCAACACTCCGTCAGGGAGATCTGTGCAGCTGTCGCCGATAATTTTATAAGACATTTCCGATACCGCCTAATCTAATATGGTATATTAAATTATAGCGTGTCTGGCGCAAATGTCAATGCCGGGCCCGCGGATTTCACCGCGTCCGGCAAAAAAATTGTTTTTAGAAATATTTTCATTTTCCTATTGACAAATTAGAAAATGCCGCTATAATAATATCTGTTCGTTGCGAACATAGCGGGATTGTGTAAGGGTAGCACAGCGGACTCTGACTCCGTATGTGAGGGTTCGAATCCTTCTCCCGCTGCCATGAAAACTCCTTTGTCCACTGGACAAAGGAGTTTTTTATTTCTGATGGCTGGCGGAGCGCCGGCGGACGCACTGCTCCGCCGGATGGAGCATTTCGGGTCACGACTTGATTTCCTTCGGCCTCTGGACCCTCCGCCTGCCGACGGGGAGCATAGGGCTGCGCCCCGCCTCGGCCGGTCCGCGCCTTCTCTCCATGGGGGGAAAATTTTGCTTGACAAATCCGCTTTTGATATGGTATTCTGCCTTCGTTCGGTAGGTAAGGCTCCTGTAGGGATATGGACTGTTGCCGCGAAATAGTGGAGACACTATCAGTTGGTTTGAACAGGGTACATCGAATCCAAGGTGTATCATAATACAGTTTCACCGCCCTGCAGAGTTAAAGCTCAAACGAATGTGCAGAAGTATGTTACTCCCGTATGTTCACCGGACATACGGGAGTTTTTGTTTTCAGGAAGGGAGGCACGCGTCGTGGATCACAGCCGAAGTCCCGGATCACCTCAAAAACGATGGAAACGTGATGGCTGCGGGCGCGTGCGCCCATAGCTGTCCTTCGGCGCGCTTTTTTAGGCCATCGTTTTTGGGGAGACCCAAAACGGTGGCCTTTTGCTATGCAAAAGCATAGCAAAAGTGCCATGTGCCGTCTCTGACGGCACGGCTTGAAATTTCAGCGCGTGGGCCGGAGACGGCCCACATGCGCGAAACTTCATGTGCCGCTCACTTTTGCCTGGTATCGTGGTGCGCCCGCGGCGCATGAGGTTTTATACCATTTTATAGGAAACAACGTCCATTGGACGATGAAATAGATCATTTCAAGACAAGCGAGGTGAAAGGAATGGACACGGGAAGCAGTACCGGTGCAAGTTCTGTCGAACGAAGTAGGATCCAGCCGGAAAGAATGTGCCGCGCCGCCGGTCCATTCTCTCTCAGCCTGCGGCTGACACGATCGCCGTAGCGGAGCGCGATCCTTCGTTCATGCACTGTACCCCTTTCCAAATTTTGCAAAATTACCCTGATATTTGGAGGTACAGAACAATGAAGAAGACACTGAAAAGAATCACTGCGGCGCGCATGACGGAGCGCATGGTACGCGCCGATGCCATCCGCGAGCGTCTCGATTGGGCGGCCGCTCACGGGGAAGAAGAAATCCTGCGGAAATATGGGACGCCCGGCGACGGGCTGACCGCGGAGCTGGCGGAGCGGTCCCGGGAGAGGTATGGGACCAACATTCTGACCTATGGGAAGAGAGAATCTGTTGTAAAGCGCCTGTTTTCCGCCTTCATCAACCCATTTGCCGTGATCCTGCTGGTGCTGGCGGTGATCTCCGCCTTTACGGACATCGCCCTGGCCGAGCCGGGAGAGCAAAATTATGTTACGGTCAGCATCATTGCCGCCATGGTCGTCATCTCCGGCACCCTCCGCTTTGTCCAGGAGACCCGCAGCGGGAATGTGGCGGAGAAGCTGATCGGTATGCTCCACACCACGGCCTGCGTGGAGCGCGGGGGAGAAAAAGCGGAGCTCCCCATGGACGAGATCGTGGTGGGGGACCTGGTATACCTCTCCGCCGGGGATATGATCCCGGCGGACCTGCGGATCCTCAGCGCCAAGGACCTGTTTATCAGCCAGTCGGCGCTGACCGGGGAGAGCGAGGCGGTGGAAAAGCTGGGGACCGCTGTCCGGCGGCGGGGAGCCCTGACGGATACGGAGAATCTTGCCTTTATGGGGAGCAATGTGGTCAGCGGCAGCGCGAAAGCCGTTGTGGTTGCCGTGGGCAACGGCACCATGCTGGGCATGATGGCAAAGAATCTGAACGAAAAGCCCCCAAAGACCACCTTTGAGAAGGGCGTCAACGCCGTCTCCTGGGTGCTGATCCGCTTCATGCTGATCATGGTGCCTGTGGTGCTGTTCGTCAACGGCTTTACCAAGGGGGACTGGATGCAGGCGGCGCTGTTTGCCATCTCTGTGGCTGTGGGCCTTACCCCGGAGATGCTGCCCATGATCGTCACCACCTCCCTGGCCAAGGGCGCCATGGCCATGAGTAAGCAGAAGGTCATCATCAAGAATTTGAACTCCATTCAGAACCTGGGCTCCATGGATATCCTCTGCACGGACAAGACCGGCACGCTGACCCGGGATAAGGTCGTTTTGGAGTATCACCTGAACATCGACGGCGAGGAGGACGACCGGGTCCTGTGCCACGCGTTTTTGAACAGCTACTTCCAGACGGGGCTGAAGAACCTCATCGACCTGGCGGTCATCGCCAAGCAGCAGGAGCTGGGCGCGGGGGAGCTGACAGAGCGGTACACGAAGGTGGATGAGATCCCCTTCGACTTTGAGCGCCGCCGGATGAGCGTGGTGGTCCAGGACCGGGACGGCAAGACCCAGCTGGTCACCAAGGGCGCGGTGGAGGAGATGCTCAGGTGCTGCGCCTGGGCCGAGTGCGGCGGCGAGGTCCGTCCGCTGACGGACGAGGTGCGCGGGCTTGTTCTGGACAAGTCTCATCAGCTGAACGAGAATGGGATGCGGGTTATCGCCGTGGCCCAGAAGACCAACCCCGCCCCGGTGGGGCAGTTCTCCGTGGCTGATGAGTCTGATATGGTGCTGATTGGATTCCTGGCATTTCTGGACCCGCCCAAGGAGACCACAAAAGCGGCGATCCAGGCGCTGATGGAGTATGGCGTCCAAGTAAAGATCCTGACCGGTGACAATGAGAAGGTCACCCGCGCCATCTGCAAGCAGGTGGGGCTGAACGTGGACCGGATCCTCCTGGGCTCCGATCTGGAGAAGCTCAACGACCGGGAGCTGGGGGAGCTGGCGGAGACCGTCAGGGTGTTCGCGAAGCTCTCGCCGGAGCAGAAGGCCCGCGTTGTCCGGGTCCTCCGGGAAAACGGCCACAGCGTGGGATACCTGGGCGACGGCATCAACGACGCGGCCGCCATGAAGTCCGCGGATGTGGGCATCTCGGTGGATACGGCGGTGGACATCGCCAAGGAGACCGCCTCCGTGGTCCTGCTGGAGAAGGACCTGATGGTGCTGGAGCGGGGAGTCATCGAGGGCAGAAGGACCTATGCCAACATGATCAAATACATCAAGATCACCGCCTCCTCCAACTTTGGCAATATGTTTTCGGTGCTGGCGGCCAGCGCGTTTCTGCCCTTTTTGCCCATGGCGTCCATCCACCTCATCCTGCTGAATCTGATCTATGATATCTCCTGCACCGCCATGTCCTGGGACAATGTGGACGCGGACTATCTCAAAACGCCGCGAAAGTGGGACGCCTCCGGCATCAGCCGGTTTATGCTGTGGATCGGCCCCACCAGCTCGGTGTTCGACATTGCCACGTATCTTCTGATGTATTTTGTGCTCTGTCCCATGCTGACAGGCGGGCAGCTCTACACCCGGCTGACAGATCCGAATATGCAGGCGCTGTATGCCGCCCTGTTCCAGACCGGATGGTTTGTGGAATCCATGTGGAGCCAGACCCTGGTGATCCATATGCTGCGCACGCCGAAGCTCCCCTTTGTGCAGAGCCGCGCCTCCGCTCCTGTGACCGCGCTCACCTTTGCCGGAATCGCTGCTGTCACCTGCATTCCCTTTACTCCTCTCGGAGCCGCGCTGGGGCTGGTGGCCCTCCCTCCGGTCTATTTCCTGTGGCTCGCCGTGCTTGTGCTGGGGTATATGCTTCTGGCAACCTTTGTGAAAAAGGCCTATGTCCTCAGGTACAGAGAATTGCTGTAG
>LBJMC04202__coassemble_827_pt1 | contig 18851 bp, 16 predicted proteins | sample LBJMC04202__metabat2_low_PE_024 | metagenome-assembled genome bin LBJMC04202
CATAGGGGAGGGACCCCATCGAAAGCCCTTTGGGGTATGCCCCTGCGGGGCAGGGTGCACGAACATGCGTTCGACTACCGGGAAATCACAGCAATTCTAAAAGCCGCCGGGAAAATCACAGAGATGCTAAAGACGGCCCGGTGTGCTACAGTACATCCAGAGGGGGAAAGGGGGTGAATTTGTGGAAAAACCAGGAAGAAGCCGGCAAGCACGATGGGACCGGCGCAACCTCCGCACAGTGTCCACCCACGTCAGCGTCCAGCAAGCGGCCCGCTTCGGCCGCTGGTGCCGACGGCAGGGGACCACGCCGTATCATGAACTCCGGCGGTTCATCCTGACGGCCTGCAACAACGAGCGGATGCGGGAGATCGCCAGGGGTGAGCGGTGGGACTAGATGCTGTGCCGCGCTGGACACAATGGCACTAGATGTGGTATCCTCGGCGGGGGGAACCCGGCGGACCGCCCGGGATGTCGGCCTCCATCATGGGGCCCCCCTCCTTCGCAATGGGCCCCAGCCTACCAGGGCCGTCAAGGGTCAAGACGAGCGGCCCCCGGCGGCTTGCGCCGCTCTCGGCGGTCGGCGGGCCGTGCCCGTGGGCCTCGGCCCCCGTTCCCGTCCCCCCGCCGCCGGTGGTGCGGGCCCTGTTGGCCCCGCCCCCGTGGGCCGCCCTTGACTGGCCCCGGTGCGGCGGGCCCATCTTACGAAGGAGGTACCCCCCATGATTACAGCCAACATCCCGAACAGCGTCCGCCGGTCCGTCTATCGCCGGGACGGCTACCGCTGTGCCCTGTGCGACAGTGCCACCGGCCTACAGATCCACCACATCGTCCACCGCTCTGAGGGCGGCTCCAATCATCCGCAGAACCTTATCACCCTCTGCTGGAAGTGCCACGCCGTGGCCCACGGTACCCGGATGCCGGAGTACCCGGAGTACGTGGACCGGGAGTATATCGAACAGGCCTGCGTCGAGTACGCCGCCGACTTCTACGCCGAACAGGGTCGGCCCTGGTACCCCTTCGGAGACGATTAGGCCCTCCGGGGCCTTGTCTGGCAAGAAAGAGGTGGGCGGCGGGGCCTCCCCTGCGGGGGCCGCCGCTCCGGCTCGGGCCCCTGGCCCGGCCTCCGCCCTGGCCCCCTTGGGCCCCTCCGGGGCCGCCCCCCCCGCCGCCTTTTGACTTGCGGCCCGCTCGGCGGGCCGTTGCCTCGCCCCCGCCCTGTTTGGTTGGGGGGTCGGTGGGGCGGGGGCTCGGTTGCGGCCCCTGGCGGGGCCGCCGACGGTGTGTCGCGGGGGTGGGGTACATAGGGGAGGGACCCCATCGAAAGGGTCCCACCCCTATGCGTGTTTTTGGTTACTTTTTGCACGAGCAAAAAGTAACTCGGGGTACGGGGGCGAAGCCCCCGAAAAGTTTCAGGAAGAAACATATTTCTCCCCCGCCCGCCCGGCGACGGGCGAATCCCAGCCCATCGGTGCCATGCGCCGGCGCAGGCGCATCAAAAACGGAGGTACGGGGGCGCAGCCCCCGAAAGCTAGGAACGGCTTAGGGTCAGCACCGCCACCTCCGGCCGGTTGAACAGCCGGAAGCTGGGTCCGGAGTTCCCCAGCCCCCGGGAGACAAAGAGGTCATTGCTCTCCACCTCGTAGAACCCGGCGGTGTAGGAGGGAAAGAGCGTCCGCTCCACGCTGATGAGGCCGTCGGTGAAGGGCAGGCGGATGATGCCGCCGTGGCCGTGGCCGGAGATCACCAGATCCGCCCCCAGGCGGCTGTACCGCTCCGCGAAGAGGTTGTTCCGGTGGGCCAGCAGGAGCCAGAAGGCGTCTGGGCAGGCGGCCTCCACCTCGGCGGCCAGCTCCTCCGGGGTCTTCTGGTCGGCGTAGCCGTTGGGGTCGTCGATGCCCGCCAGGACGATGGCGTCCCCGTTTCTCTCCAGCGTGATAAACTCGTTGGACAGCACCGTCACCCCGGCCTCCTCCAGCTGAGCCTTCAGCCCCGGCACGTCGGGGAGAGCCCACTCGTGGTTGCCGGTGACGAAGTAGGTGGGGGCGATGGCGGCCATGGCGCGGCCCAGGTCCACGGCGTAGCTCTGGGGCGTCCGGCGGTAGCGGTCCAGCAGGTCTCCGGTGAGGAAAATGTAGTCCGGGTTCTCCGCCCGGACGGCGTCGACGAGATCCTGGTTGTTCTCCCCGAAGAGGGCCCCGTGGAGGTCGGAGAGCTGGACAACGACGCAGCCGTCGAAGCCAGCCGGCAGACGGGGAGAGGCATAGGTGAAGCGGTCCACCTGGAGGGAGCGGTTGCTCCACCACAGGAAAGCCGCGCCAAAGACGGTCAGCAGGAGAAGGATCAGGAGGGCCCGGCGGCCCCGCCCGCGCCTTCTCGCGGGGCGTTGGGACATGAAAACGCATCCTTTCGTAAAATGAGACAATATAGTATAGCACAGCCCGGAGGAAATACCAAGGGGGGAGCGGGAAAAAATCGTCGTCCCGGGGCAGAGGCCCTCGAAGGGGCGGGAAAACTTTTCCATGGAAGAATGGTGGACATTTCCTGGCCGCTGTGGTATAGTTGGAAGGTATTATGTTACCCGGGGCCGGCCCGGGTCAGTCCAAAGGCACCACATGTACTTAGAAAAGGAGATCCCATGAAACGAGCAGTATCCCTGATCCTGACCCTGGCGCTGGTCCTGGCTCTGGGACCCTCCGCCGCCGCCTACTCCGCCGCCTATGGCGACGAGGTGTGGCTGCGGGAGACCCAGCTCCACGACGGCGTGACCCTCAGTGAGAACATCTACTGGAGCGGCGGCTATGACCAGCCCCGCCGGGAGAGCTACATCACCTACGATCCCTATGAGAGCGGGCGCATCTTTGCCGCGGCGGCCTACGGCGTGTCCGTGTGCGACCGTCTCACCGCCGCCTCCGCCGCCCAGACCTACGAGTCCATGGGCTACCGGGTGGTGGGCTCCATCAACGGCGACTTCTACGACACCGTCACCGGCTACCCCCTGGGCGTCCTGATCTCGGAGGGGGAGATCCTCTCCGGCTCCTCCAACTACTACGCCGTGGGCTTCCGGGAGGACGGCAGCGTGGTCATGGGCAGCCCGAATCTGACCATCACCGCCGCCGACTGGTACGGCCAGAGCCTGACCCTGGCGGCCATCAACAAGCCCCGGGTGGAAAACGGCGGCGTGACGCTGATGACCTATGACTACAACGCCAGCCACACCACCGGAGCCACCAGCGCCGGCGTCAGTGTGGTGTGCACCATCGTGGACGGCGAGGCCGCCATCGGCGGGGAGCTGACGGTGGTGGTGGAGCAGGTCCTGGAGCAGACCGCTGAGGAGGCCGCCGCCCTGACCCTCCGGGAGGATCAGGTGGCCTTTACCGCCGCCGCCACCGGTACGGCGGAGGGCCTGGCCTTCCTTCGGGGCCTCGTGCCCGGCACCCAGGCCACCGTCTCCTTCACCGCGAACTCCGACTGGTACGGCGTCACCGAGGCGGTGGGCGCCATGTACCTGCTGGTGGAGAACGGCGTGGCCAAGACGGACTACAAGGTGGAGGCCGCCCCCCGCACCGCCGCCGGCCTGACGGCGGACGGCCAGCTGGTCCTCTACACCATCGACGGCCGGCAGACCGACTACAGCATGGGCGCGTCCCTGAACGTGCTGGCCCAGCGAATGGCGGAGCTGGGCTGCGTCACCGCCATCTGCTTTGACGGCGGCGGCTCCACCACCGCCATGGCCTCCAAGCCCGACAGCGAAACGGCCCAGGTCATCAACTCCCCCAGCGACGGCTCCCAGCGGAGGGTGTCCAACCACCTGCTGCTGCTGGCTGAGATCGAGGGGGACGACCGGCCCGACCACATCTACCTGTCCGCCGACGCGCCGGTGGTGCTGCCGGGCCACACAGTGTCCCTCAGCGCCAACCTGGTGGACGGGGACTACCTCCCGATCTGGGATGAGGAGGTGGAGCTCACCGCCACCGCCGGGGAGATCGTGGACGGGGATTTTGTAGCCCCCCAGGAGAGCGGCCTGGTCACCATCACCGCCTACTGGGAGGATATGAGCGCCTCGGTAGACGTCCTGGTGGTGGACACCCCCGATGAGATGACCGTTCTGTGGAACGGCAGCGAGACCACCTCCGTGACCATGGTTCCCGGCGACACGGCGGAGATCGACGTGTCCGTCCTCTACAACCACCTGGAGCTGGAGACCGATCCCAGCGACTTCACCTACACCATTGACCCGGCCCTGGGCACCATCAGCGCCGACGGCGTGGTGACCACCAACTACACCGAGGGCAGCGGCACGGTCACCGTATCCAAGGGGAATATGACCGTGTCCATCCAGCTGACCTTGGACGCCGACTCCCCCTTCGTGGATACCGACGGCCACTGGGGCGTCACCTTCATGGCCTCCCTGTACCACCAGGGCATCCTCACCGGCGTGGAGGTGGACGGCCAGCTCTACGCCTATCCCGACAACGGCGTGACGAGAGCGGAATTCGCGGTGCTGCTGGCCCGATACCTGGGCATTGATACCGCTCAGTACGCCTCCGCCGGGGTCCCCTTCGCCGATATGGACCAGGTGGACGCCTGGGCCGCCGACGCGGTGCGGGCCATGTACACCCTGGGCATCGTGGGCGGCGTCACCCTGAACGACGGCACCGTGGTCTTCCAGCCCCAGTCCACCCTGACCCGGGCCGACGCGGTGACCATGCTGGGCCGGAGCCTGGAGCGGAACGGCGAGCTGCCGGAGGTGATCGACGCCTCCGCCGCGGCGGAGATCCCGCCCGCCGAGGAGGACGATCAGGTGGCCACCGGCGCCGACGCTCCCATGGAGGGCTATGAGCCCGACCTGCCCGACAACACTCCGGCTGTGGTGGACCTCAGCCAGTTTGCCGATGCCGGGGAGATCCCCGACTATGCCCTGCCCTACTTCCGGGCCCTGATCTATCTGGACGTCATCGGCGGCAGCGACGGCCGCCTGGACCCCTACGGCACCATGACCCGGGCCGCCATCTGCAAGGTGCTGGCCACCATGCCGTGATACGGTATTCAAAGAGAACAACTCCCCTGCTCCCGCCCTCCCCGATGGGCGGAACCGGGGAGACACGCCGGGATATCTGCCGCGGCGGCTGACACAAAAAACATGGCCCCTGGAGAGCACTCTCCAGGGGCCATGCTTTTTTTGCCGTGCAGAGGCAGCGCAAAATTGGCCATGTGTCGCTCTCAGCGGCACGGCCATAAAATCAAAAGCGCATGGGCCGGGGCGGCCCATATGCGCAAAAGCTTCCTGCGCCTGGGCGCGTGAAGTTTTATACGCCTGTCAAGTCGAAATCCGGGGTGTACTCCGCCCTGGCGGAGGCGGCGTCCTGGCAGTAGCCGTCGGTGATCCCCAGGTTCTCCATGTACCGCTGGGCCGCGCGGTACTCCGCCCCGGTGACCCGGCGGGAGAGCAGGCCCTCCGCCCCCGGCTGGGGGGTGTACTGGGCCATGAGGGAGAGGAGGACCTGGCCGGGCCGGAAGGTCTCCGCCACCCAGTCCAGCACCGCCTTGGTGTTCTCCAACTGCCCCGGCAGCATCAGGTGGCGGATCAGAACCCCTCTTTTTAGAAGGCCGGCCTCCAGCACATAGTCCCCAGTCTGGCGGACCATCTCCTCTATGGCGGCGGAGGCCGCATCGAAGTAGTCCGCCGCCCCGCTGAGGTCTTGGGACAGGCCGCTGTCCACGTACTTCAAGTCCGGCAGCCACACCTGGACCTTCCCCTCCAGGGACCGGAGGGTCTCCACCCGCTCATAGCCCCCGGTGTTCCACACCACCGGCACCGGCAGAGGCTCCGCCAGGGCCTCCCGGATGGCGGGGGCAAAGGGGGTTGGGCTCACCAGGTTGATGTTGTGGGCCCCCTGGCCGATGAGCTCCCAAAAGATCTCCCGCAGCCGCTCCACGGATACGGGCTTTCCAAAGTTTTCGTGGCTGATGGCGTGGTTCTGGCAGTAGACGCACCGGAGAACGCAGCCGGAGAAGAATACCGCTCCGCTGCCCCGGGCGCCGCTGACGCAGGGCTCCTCCCAGAGGTGGAGCCCCGCCCGGGCCACCACCGGCGTGGCGGGCAGGCCGCAGAAGCCCTCCCCGGCTTGCGCATCCCGGCGGGCCATGCACCGCCTGGGACAGATGGCACAGATCACAGTTTTTTCCTCCCCCGTTCTTTTTCTCTGCTATTATAAGGGGCGCGGAAGAAAATCGCAAGAGGATCGTTTTCCGGGGGCCTTGACCCCACAGCTTTATGATACGGGGGGCTTTCGTGCCCACGCAAAAAGGCGTGGGGCCCGCAGGTCCCACGCCTCGTAATTACAGCACCTTTGCCAGGAAGGACTGAAGCCTCTCGCACTGTGGGTGGGCGAAGAGCTCCGCCGGGGTGTTCTCCTCCATGATGACGCCCTCGTCCATGAACATGACCCGGGTGCCCACCTCCCGGGCAAAGCCCATCTCGTGGGTGACCACCACCATGGTCATGCCCTCCTCCGCCAGCTCCTTCATAACCTCCAGCACCTCTCCCACCATCTCCGGATCCAGGGCAGAGGTGGGCTCGTCAAAGAGCATGACCTTGGGCCGCATGGCCATGGCCCGGACGATGGCCATGCGCTGCTTCTGTCCGCCGGAGAGCTGGTTGGGATAGGCGCCGGCCTTCTCCTCCAGCCCCACCCGGCGCAGCAGCCGCAGGGCCTCCTCATCGGCCTCCTTCTGGCCCATGAGCCCTGTGCGCACCGGAGCCAGGGTGATATTCCGCTGGACGGTCATGTTGGGAAACAGATTGAAGTGCTGGAACACCATGCCCATCTTCCGCCGCACCTTGTCGATGTCCACCTTGGGATCCGTGATGACCTGCCCGTCAAAGGTGATGGTGCCGCTGGTGGGGAGCTCCAGCAGGTTCAAGCTCCGCAGGAAGGTTGACTTGCCGGAGCCGGAGGGCCCGATGATGACCAGCTTCTCCCCCACGTCGATGTGGGTGGTGATGCCCTTGAGGACCTGGTGGTCTCCGAAGGACTTCTTCAAATCCTTAACGTCGATCACTTTGACGCAGCCTCCTTTCCAGCTTGCCCAGCAGCCAGGTGAAGATCAGCACCAACACCAGGTAGATGCAGGCCGCTCCGATGAGCGGAAACATCTGATTATAGGTGCGGGTGGCAACGGCCTGGGCAAAGTACAGCAGCTCCTGCCCGCTGATCATGGACAGCAGGGAGGTATCCTTCAACAGGATGATGAATTCATTGCCCAAGGAGGGCAGGATCGCCTTGATCGCCTGAGGGATGACGATGAACCGCATGGTATCAAAATAATTCATGCCCAGAGATCGTCCGGCCTCCATCTGGCCGCCGTCCACCGCCATCAGGCCGCCCCGAATGATCTCGGACACATAGGCGCCGGAGTTGATGCCGAGGCCGAAGATGCCCACCAGCGTATACTGGCGGCTCTTAAACACCACAAAGGCCCAAATCAGCAGCTGGAGCATCATGGGGGTGCCCCGGATAACGGTGACATATACCCTGAAAATGGCGTTGACTGCACCCAAAACGGGGTTCTTCTTCCGGCCGGGACGCTGCTGGTCATGAGCGGTGCGGACCACAGCCACCACAACACCCAGAATCACGCCCATGAGCAGGGCCAGGGCGGTGGCCACCAGGGTGGTCCCCGTCCCCTCTAAGTACTGCTGCCAGCGGTCCTCCTCGATAAAGGCCCGATAGAAGCCGATAAAGAAATCCTGCCACCAGGCCAGGTCGGTCCCGGACCGGGACAGGGCATCCCAGGTCTCATACAGCTGGGACAGAGCCATATCTCTTCCCTCCTTGATGTCTGTTCATGGCAAAAAGGGCGGCAAGAGCCGCCCCTTTTGCGGGATATGTGCCAAAATTATTCAGCGCTGATATATTTGTCGATGATGGACTGGATGGTGCCGTCCTCCTGGAGCTCAGCCAGAGCCCCGTTAATGGCGTCCAGCAGGGCGGTGTTGCCCTTGTTCACACCGATGGCGTAGTCCTCAATGGCGTACTCCGTCTCCAGGATGGTCAGGCCGGGGTTCTCGGAGACAAACACCTCGGCAGGACCCTGGTCGATGACCACGCAGTCCACCTGGTCGTTTACCAGGGCCTGCACGGCGGTAATGCCGTTATCGAAAGCGGCCACATGGTCGTCGCCGAAGTCGTCGCTGCAGAACTGCCAGCCGGTGGTGCCGTTCTGCACGCCGATGAGCTGCTCGCCCAGGTTGTCCAGGGTCACGTCGGAGCCCTCCTTGACGATGACCACCTGAACACCGGTGGCGTAGGTGTCGGAGAAATCCATGACCGCCAGACGCTCCTCATTAACGGTGATGCCCGCCATGGCCATGTCGCTCATGCCGGCCTGAACAGCCTCCAGGGCGGCGGTGAAATCCATGTCGTCGATCTGGAGCTCCAGGCCCAGCTTCTCGGCGATGGCCTGAGCGATCTCCACGTCGATGCCCTCAAAGCCGCCGTCGTCGGTGGTCATCTCATAGGGTGGGAAGGCGGCGTTGGTGGACATGATGAGCTTGCCCTCCTCCACGGTGGTGAACCCGGCCTCGCCGGCGTCGTCGCCGGTATCGGCGTCCGCACTGGTATTCGTGCCGGCGCTGGTATTGGCATTCCCGCCGTTGCCGGTGGTATTGCCGCCATTGTTGCCCGTACCGCCGCAGGCGGCCAGACTCAGGGCCAAGGCCAGGGCCAGAACCAAACTCAAAAACTTCTTCATTGCGATCTTCCTTTCATCGATCCGATCTCTCATCCAATTTCCTCTCCCCGAGACACCGGGGGAGATTGTTAGGGAGCATATCACGGCAGGCGCGATTTGTCAATAGTTTTTCATCATGTTTTGTATAAATATTTATCTATTTCTGGATGCGTCAGCAGAACGCCCTGTTTATTTCCCCAATATACCATATTTTTGTGCTAATTCACAAGGTATATTCCTCACAGCTATGCATATTGATTCTGCACCGCCGCATTGCATCTCCTCAAAAACTCTGGTATACTGGAGATAGAATTCATGGCTGCAAGGAGGTCGTTTTTTATGAAAGTACTGCTGCTCAACGGAAGCCCCCATGAGAAGGGCTGCACCTATACCGCTCTGGCGGAAGTGGCCAAAGCTCTGGAATCCGACGGAGTAGAGGCTGAGATTTTTTGGCTTGGCAAAGCGCCCATCAGCGGGTGCCTTGGCTGCAACGCCTGCGCCAAGCTGGGCCGGTGCGTGATCGACGACGTGGTGAACGCCGCCGCGGAGAAGGTCCGGGAATGCGACGGCCTGGTGGTGGGCTCCCCGGTCCACTACGCCGCCGCCTCGGGGCAGATCACCGCCGCCCTGGACCGGCTGTTCTACTCCGCGGGCAAGCATCTGCGTCTGAAGCCCGGCGCCGCCGTGGCCTCCGCCCGCCGGGCGGGCACCACCGCCACCCTGGACCAGCTGAACAAGTACTTTACCATCAATCAGATGCCGGTGGTCTCCTCCCGGTACTGGAACATGGTCCACGGCACCACCCCCGATGAGGTGCGCCGGGACGAGGAGGGGCTGGCCGTCATGCGGACCCTGGGCCACAACATGGCCTGGCTGCTCAAGTCCATTGAGGCCGGCCGGGCGGCGGGCCTGGAGCCCCCTGTCCAGGAGCCCCCGGTCAAGACCAACTTCATCCGCTGACCACCGACGAAGATAAAAAGGAGGACTGTCGCATGACCATTACCTGGCTGGGCCACTCCTGCTTCCTGCTGGAGAGCGGCGGCTTCCGGGTCCTGGTGGACCCCTTCCAGGGGGTGCCGGGGCTGCCGGACACGGCGGCGCGGGCCAACGCCGTCTACTGCAGCCACGGCCACTTTGACCACAACCACACCCAAAATGTAACGCTGACAGAGGGCGGCGAGGATCCCTTCGCCGTCACGGAGGTCCCCTCCTTCCACGACGGCCAGGGCGGCGCCCTCCGGGGTCCCAACACCATCCGCCGCTTTGCCGCCGAGGGGCTGTCCGTGGTCCACCTGGGGGACCTGGGCTGCCAGCTCACAGCGGAGCAGGTCCGGGCCCTCCGGCCCTGCGACGCCCTGCTGGTCCCGGTGGGCGGCTTCTACACCATTGACGCCCGGGGGGCCAAGGCGGTGGCGGAGGCCCTCTCCCCACGGGTGATCGTGCCCATGCACTACCGGACGGAGGCCTTCGGCCTGAGGGAGATCGACACTGTGGAGCCCTTCCTGGCCCTGTTTTCCAAAGAGCTGGTGCGGCACTATGACGCGAACCGTCTGGAGCTGACGGCGGACACCCCGGCACAGGTGGCGGTACTGTCCGTATAAGACCGGACCGGGGCGCATATACTTTCTCCTGAGAAGTGTTGACAGGCAAGGGGGAGAGGCGATGGGCGGCAGAGTGGCCCGCTGGCAGCTGGGAGGATTTTTATTCGTCTGCGCGGCGGGGACCGCCCTCCACTTCCTCTACCAGTGGAGTGGGGAGAGCGTGGCCGCCGCCCCCTTCGCCGCGGTGAACGAGTCGGTGTGGGAGCACATGAAGCTGCTGTTCTGGCCCATGCTGCTGTGGGCCGGGGCGGAGCGGGCGGTCCTGGGCGGGTATTCCCGGGGATTTTGGCCCGCCAAGGCCCTGGGCACCCTCCTGGGGCTGGCGCTGATCCCGGCCCTCTACTACACCTACACCGGGGCCCTGGACGTCTCCGTTATGTGGGTGGATATCGCCATCTTTTTTGTGGCCGCTGCCGCGGCTTTTCTCGCGGAGACGAGGATGCTGGCCCGGGACTGGCGCTGCCGGGGCGGGGCCCGGGCGTCCGCCCTGGTCCTTCTCCTGCTGTTGTCCGCGGCCTTTGTTCTCTGCACCTTCGTCCCGCCCCGGGTCCCCCTGTTCCGGGACCCGGTCACCGGCTTTTACGGACTGGGGCAGTGAGACCATTCCATTCATGATAATATGGGAGCGCCCGGGAGGCGGCATCGCTGCCGTCTCCCGGGCATACTGTCCGCGTTATGCCTGTTCCCCCGCGTCCGCGGCGTCCAGCATGTTCTCGATCAAAATGCCGTAGCCCTTCTGAGGATCGTTGATCATCACGTGGGTCACCGCTCCCACCAGCTTTCCGTCCTGGAGGATCGGGCTGCCGCTCATGCCCTGGACGATGCCGCCGGTGGCCTCAATGAGGCGGTCATCCGTCACCTGGAGCAGCAGGTTCTGGGTGTCCGTGCTGCCCAACACCCGGGTGATCTCAATGTCGTAGGCCTCCACGGCGTCCTCTTTCACATTGGAGAGGATCACCGCCGCCCCGGCGTGGACCTCCCCGGGCTGGGCCACGGGGACCGGGTCGCCGTCGGCCAAGCCGCAGCCGTCCATTGTGCCGAATACGCCCCGGTCTGTGTTGGCGTACAGCACGCCCATGTCCTCCGTCAAGTTGAAGCTGCCCTTCAGCTCACCGGGCTCTCCCGCATTGCCGCGCTTCACAGCCTTCACCGTCGCGTCCATAACGGCTCCGTCACCCAGGGGCAGCAGCATCCCCGTGTCGCTGTCCGTCACGCCGTGGCCCAGGGCCCCGAAGGTCCCGGTGGCGGGGTCATAGAAGGTCACCGTACCGATCCCCGCCATGCTGTCCCTGATCCAGGCCCCCAGGCGGTAGGCGCCGTCCTCCCCCAACACCGGCTGAGCCGTCAGCGTCAGGTTCTCGCCGTCCCGGGAGATGCTCAGATCAACCGTCCCGCCGGATTGAAGCAGGGAGGCGAACTGCTCGCTGCTGGCCACCTCGGCGCCGTTGGCCTCCTCAATCACATCGCCAACCCGCAGGCCGCAGGCCGCGGCCGGAGTCACCGTCCCCTGGGCTGTTTTCACCTCCGCCAGGCCGATGACCACCACGCCCTCGGCGAAAAGCTTGATCCCGATGGTGTGTCCCACCGGGATCAGGCTCTCCGCCTCCAGAGCGGCGGCTGGTCCCTGCAGTCCCCAGAGCGAGGAGGCCAGCAGCAGTCCGCTAAGGAAAACAACCCTGGCCCGCCGCCCGTTCCTGTTCTGTCCTGCCATCCATTTCATCACCCCTTTCGAAAAAAATCGCTGTCGTTTTTCGCGGACAGCACCGTTACTTTGCGCCGATCCGGCGGAATTACTCGCCGCCGCCGCTTCTAAAAATCGGGCGGTTTGTCATGGAAGATCCGCCCAGCGCCGGGCCGCGGCGGCAAAAAAGAAAACACCGCAGACCAAAGTCTGTGGTGTTTTCCAAAAAATAGCAAAATCGGCGTTTACCGGTCGTTGCTGAAAATTCGCAGGATATCGTCGAAGGGGTCGCTCTCCTCCTTCTCCTCCTCCTTGGGCTTTAAGAACATGTTGTCGAACCGCTCCTTGGAGCTGTCCCCGGAGGCGGCGGCACTGCCGGCAGCGCTCTCCTTGGGCTTCTTCTCCTCAAAGCCGGTGGCGATGACGGTGACCCGGATCTCGTCCTCCAGGGTGTCGTCAAAGGTGGCGCCGAAGATGGTGACGGCGTCGGGATGTACCTCGGCCTGGACCAGGGAGGCCGCCTGCTCCACCTCCTCCAGCCCGATGTCCATGGAGCCGGTGACGTTGATCAGGATGCCCCGGGCGCCCTTGATGGAGGTCTCCAGCAGGGGGCTGGAGATGGCCAGCCGGGCGGCCTCCTCGGCTTTGCCCTTGCCGGCGGCGCGGCCCACGCCCATGTGGGCCAGGCCCGCGTCCTTCATGATGGCGGTGACGTCGGCGAAGTCCAGGTTGATGAAGCCCGTCTCCCGGATCAGGTCGGAGATGGACTGGACAGCCTGCTTCAGCACATCGTCGGCAATCTCAAAGGCGTTGGCGAAGGTGATCTTCTGGTCGGTGGCATACTTCAGGCGCTCGTTGGGAATGATGACCAGGGAGTCCACCTTCCCCCGGAGCTCCTCGATGCCCTTCTCCGCCTGCATCATCCGGCGGCGGCCCTCGAAGCCGAAGGGCTTGGTGACCACGCCCACGGTGAGGATGCCCTGCTCCTTGGCGGCCTCGGCCACAGTGGGGGCCGCGCCGGTGCCGGTGCCGCCGCCCATGCCGGCGGTGATGAACACCATGTCGGTGTCCTCCAGGGCCTTGCCCAGCTGGCTGCGGCTCTCCTCGGCGGCCTTGCGGCCCACCTCCGGGTCGGAGCCGGCGCCCTTGCCGCCGGTGAGCTTCTCGCCGATCTGGATCTTATACCCCGCGCTGGACACGTTCAGCGCCTGCTTGTCCGTATTCACCGCCACAAAATCCACGCCGGTCACGCCGGCGCGCACCATGCGGTTGACCACGTTGCTGCCGCCGCCGCCCACGCCGATGACCTTGATCTTCACCACGTTGTCGGGAGCGGTGACCAGTTCGATTGCCATAAAGGTTCCTCCTACCAAGAGTTGTAGCTGCCGTATGTCATCAGGGGATGCGACCCCCAGATAAAGTGCCTCGGTAAAGTACTTAACTTTTATTTATTGTATGCTTTTTTCCCCACCAGGTCAATAGCTGATCCTCTGTTTTTTTGAAATTTTTGGCCGGAAACGGGTGTCTGGAAAAACTTTCCAAACTCGATGGCCCTTATCCGCCGTCGGGGATAAAGCGCACCTCGCTGTCGTTGCTCATGGTCATGCGGATGGTGCCCGTCTCATTGGGCTGGAAGGTGGCCACGGCGGCCACCAGGCAGTCCATTTTGAACCCGAAATCGGCGTCATAGCCGATCTCCACCCGGAACCGGCCGTCATAGTCCAGCACCAGCTGCTCCGGGTCGGAGGCGTCCACGCTGTCGGTCCGGGTCAGCACGCCCCGGGTCTCCATGGCGCTGAGCAGGGAGATCAGGGTCTCCGCGTCCAGGTTGTCCTCCTCGCTGAGAGTCAGCCGCTCCCCGGCGGCGGGGTCCTGGGCGGTCATCCCCTCCAGGATGAGGTAGTCCTGGGCGGCCTCGCTGTCCACGGCCTCCAGCACCTTGCCGGTGGGGCTCACCAGCCACCAGGCCCCGGCCCCCTGGACGGCCGCCACCGCCTGGGTCTCCACCACCTCCACCAGCAGCACGTCCGGGAGCTGGCGGTTGATGCGGACCTCGGTGATGTAGGGCAGCGCCGTATAGATCCGCTGGGCGATGCGGTACTTGTCCAAAAGGATCAGGTTGTCCCCCCGCTCCACGCCGGAGGCCGAGCGGATCTCCTCTTCCGTGTAGCGGCCCCCGCCGGTCACCTGTACCTCGTCCACCTTGAAAAACAGAGTGAGAGCCGCCACGATGGCCACGGCGGCCAGGACCACCGACAGCACCCGCAGGAGGGGGCCTAAGCTTCCCCTCCTGCGGCGCCGGCGGGCGCTGCCCCGCTTTCTCGGCATGGCTCTCACTCCTCTCTGTCTCTTTTGTATCAAGTCTCCAGGCGGATATCCGCCCCCAGGGCCTGCAGGTCCCGGACCGGGTCCTCGTAGCCCCGGCGGATGTGGTGGATGTCCCCCACCCGGGTGACGCCCTCGGCGGACAGCCCCGCCACCAGCATGGCCGCCCCGCCCCGCAGGTCGGTGCACCGCAGCTCGGCTCCGTACAGCCTCGGCACCCCAGTGACCACCGCCACCCGGCCCGCCACGCTGATATCCGCCCCCATGCGCCGCAACTCATCCACATGGCGGTAGCGGTTGGCGAAGATGTTCTCCACGAACATGGTGGACCCCTGGGCGCGGAGCATGGCCGCCATGAGAAGGGCCTGGGCGTCGGTGGGAAAACCGGGGTAGGCGGCGGTGCGGACGGTTCCGATGGCCCGCAGCCGCTCCCGGCTGCGGAGGCAGGCCCGCCCCTCGCCGCCCTCCACCTGGCACCCCGCCTCGTGGAGGGCGGCGGTGAAGGTGGACAGGTGGCGGCAGTCCACGTTCTCCAGCTCCACCTCCCCCCCGGCGGCGGCCACAGCGGCCAGATAGGTGGCTGCGGCGATCCGGTCGGGCATGATGGTATGTACCGCATCGTGGGTCTCCCGCCGCCCCTCCACGCACACCGTGGAGGACCCCGCCCCCCGGACGGCGCAGCCGATGGCCCGCAGATAGGTCTGGAGGTCCTCGATCTCCGGCTCCCGGGCGGCGTTGACGATGACGGTCTCTCCCTCCGCCCCGCAGGCGGCCAGGATGGCGTTTTCCGTGGCCCCCACGCTGGGCAGGCTCAGGGCGATCTCCCGGCCCGCCATGTGGTGTGCCTCGCATCGGAGCCCGCCCCCCTCCTCCCGGATCACAGCCCCCAGCCGCCGCAGGGTGGCTAAGTGGAGGTCGATGGGCCGGGGCCCCAGCTCGCAGCCCCCGGGGTAGCTCATCTCCGCCCAGCCCAGCCGGGCCAGGATGGCCCCCAGGAAAATCACCGACGAGCGCATCTCCCGCATCAGATGGTCGGGCACGTCCCAGCGGTCCATGGAAGAGGTGTCCACCACCAGCTCCTCCCCCTCCCACTGGGCGGAGCAGCCCAGGTGGCGGAGAATGCGGATGCTGGCCTCCACGTCGCTGAGGTGGGGACAGCCCCGCAGCACGGTCTGCCCCGGGTGGAGAATGGTGGCCGCAAGCACCGGCAGCACGCTGTTTTTCGCTCCCTGGACCCGGACCGTACCCTCCAGGCGGCGGCCCCCCTGGATGATGATCTCACTCATATAGATCCCTCCGCAGATGGATTGAAGCAAACTAATCCATCATATGCGGGGGAATCCGGCCTGCTACCGGCGGCGCAGGGCCATGACAGCGGCGTAGATCTTCTCCGCGGCGTCCACCGTGCCGAGGGACGCCATGGCCTGGGCCATGGCCCGGCGGCGGCTGTCGTCCGTCAGGATGGCCCGGGCTGTGTCGTAGAGCAGCCGCCCGGAGGAGTCCTTCTCCGGGATCATCACCGCCCCCCCGGCGTCGGCCAGGACCCTGGCGTTGTAGGTCTGGTGGTCTCCCGCCACGTTGGGGGAGGGCACGATGATGGCCGGCACCCCCAGGGCCGTCAGCTCGCTGATGGTGCTGGCCCCAGCCCGGCAGATCACCAGGTCGGCGGCACGCATGAGCGTGCCCATGTCGTGGATGTACTCCCGGACCTCCAGCCCCGGCGCTTTCTCTAAGTCTGCCCCGGCCTGGGCGAGATATGTACCCATCTGCCGGCAGCCCACAGTGCCGGCGCCGTGGATGTGGTGGAATGGCACGCCGTCCCCGGCCTCCAGGGCCAGGAACTCCGCCATCTGCCGGTTCATCACCGCGGCCCCCAGGCTGCCCCAGAAGGAGACGATCAGCGGCCGGCCGTCGTCCAGGCCCAGCTTGGCCTTGGCCTCCCCCCGGGTGCAGGCGAAAAAGTCCTCCCGGACGGGGGTACCGGTGACCAGCACCTTCTCCGGGTGCTTATAGTTTTTCCGGCACTCCTCGAACCCCACCATGATGAGGTCCGCGTGGTCCTCCAGCAGCCGGGTGGTCAGGCCGGGAATGGCGTTGGACTCGTGGATGGCGGTGGGGATCCCCTGCTTCGCCGCCGCCCGGACCACCGGATAGCTGGCGTAGCCCCCGGTGCCCACCACCAGGTCCGCCGGAAAGTCCTTCAAAATGGCCCGGGCCTGGGCCGGGGACAGGGCCAGGTTCTTCAGGGAGATCAGGTTGTGCCGGATCTCCCGGGGCTTCAGAGAGCGGTGGAAGCTGGAGATCTCCACCGCCCGGAAGGGCCAGCCAGCCTCCTCGATGAGCTGCCGCTCGATCCCCCGCCGGGCCCCTACAAAGAGGATCTCGCTGTCCGGCTTCCGCGCCCGGATCAAGCCCGCCAGCGCCAGCGCCGGATTCACATGCCCCGCGGTCCCCCCGCAGGTGAAGATCACACGCACTCCGCCCGGACCTCCCTTCTCAACAAACGGTATCCATACTTTTCTTGAAAGAAAAGTATCAAAAGAACTTTTTTCGCGAAACGTTGTTTCGCTTATCATTTTACCTAATAAGCATGTCGCCCCTGACAAGCACCCGAGAAACAGGTATCTCTTTCACAGGGCCGGAGGCCGAAGTATCGGCGATAGCCCTGCTGTAGATCAGATGGTAAAAACCTGATTCGGCGCGGAGATGTCCCAAATCTGATATAGACCGGTTAAGACAAAAATCGGGGACCGAGGTGTCCCCGGCGCCTTTTTGGTGACTTTTTCGGCGTCGAAAAAGTCACTCGCCCCGAGGGGCGAAACTCCCCTCTCCCGGGGGCGTGGGGGCCGCAGCCCCCACAACTGCCAGATGCATCTGTATAGACGCATCAAACCGATCACCCGCTTTTGGGCGCGGGAATCTGCCTGGACACCGACAGCACCACCCCCACCTCCACCAGCTGGATGGCCAGAGCGGTGCCGCCGTAGCTGAAGAAGGGCAGGGAGATGCCAGTGGCCGGGATCAGCCCCGTGACCACGGCGATGTTCAGAAAGGTCTGCAAAGCGATCTGGGTGGTAACGCCCACCACCAGAAGGCTGCCGAAACGGTCCTTGGCGTGGATGGCCAGCCAGTAGCCCCGGATGATCAGCAGGGCAAAGAGCAGCATGATGAGGGTGGCCCCCACCAGCCCCAGCTCCTCGCAGACCACGGCAAAGATGAAGTCGTTGTGCTCCTCCGGCAGGAACATGAACTTCTGCCGGCTCTTGCCCAGGCCCACCCCCAGCAGGCCCCCGGAGCCGATGGTGATAAAGCTCTGGGCCATCTGGTAGCTCTTGTCCTTTGCGTCCCAGAACGCGTCCCGCCAGGTGGCGATCCGGTCAGAGTTATAGCCGATCTTCTCCATCAGGTCAGTAAAGAGCATCAAATAAGCTCCGAAGCCCACAGCGCCCACGCCGGCGGCGATCCACCTCCAGTCGATGCCGCCCACCACCATCATCATCGCTCCGATGCCCAGCAGCAACACCGCCCCGGACATGTGGGGCTCCATCAACACCAGCAGGGAGATGAATCCCAGCAGAAGGCCGTAAGGAAGGATTCCGGTACGAAACTGGCCCATCTTCTCCCGCTTCTTGGAGATAGACGCGGCGAAATAGACGATAACCCCCAGCTTCGCCACCTCCGAGGGCTGGAACTGAAACTCCGTTCCGGGGATGCCCAGCCATCGGGTGGCGTTGTTGCGGGTAATTCCCACCCCGGGGATCAGAACCAGGAGCAGCAGAACCACGGACACCACAATGGCGATCCTGGCCAGGCCACGAAACCGCTGGTAGTTGATCTTGGATACCCAGAACATGGCGACCAGTCCCAGGATGGCAAAAATTCCCTGGCGCTTGAAATAGGCCAGCGGGTCCCCGCCCGGCTCCGCCTGGGCGGATGGAAAGGAGGCGGACAAGAGCATGATCAGGCCGATGACCAGCAGCACCAGCACCAGCAGCAGAAAGGGCAGGTCCAGAGGACCCCGGGCGGCCTCCCAGGCCTCCCGCTCCTTCCGCCGCTGCTCCCGGAGGCGCTGCCGCTTCAACGCTTTTTGCTCTTCCCTTGTCATTCCAGCGCCTCCTTTCCTTTTTCACATGCCGGCTCCGCCGGCAGGGGACTTTTGATTTTTTTGTACCAGCGCAACTGGCCGATGCAGGGCTGATTCGCGTTTCGCCGGGCGGGTGGGGAAAAACATTTTTCCCGAATAGGTGCCATTCGATTCGATGGCATGCGGGGCCTCCCCGGCCCCACACCCCGGGTCACTTTTTCCTCGGCGAAAAAGTGACCAAAACGCCGCCGGGGACACCCCGGTCCCCGATTTTTTGCCTAATCGGATTTTTCAGATTTGATATTGTAGTGCCACTGAATTAAGTTCTTTTTCTAATCTATAGTTTGGCGGTCAGCGATACTTCGGCCTCCGGCCCTGTTAATGGGATACATGTTTCTATTGGTACTTGCCGAAATATTCTTCTTGT
>LBJMC04202__coassemble_842_pt1 | contig 18656 bp, 16 predicted proteins | sample LBJMC04202__metabat2_low_PE_024 | metagenome-assembled genome bin LBJMC04202
ACACCCCGGCCTACTTTTCCCTCGCCGGAAAAGTAGGCAAAAGGGCGCATAGGGGGCAAATATGCCCCCTATGAACCCCTCATATTGTGTTTATGATCGCCGCGGCTTCCTGAGCTCTTTCGCCGGTGCCTGCCGCCGCGCCGGTGGATCTTTTGCCTCTGACCGACAGACTTACCCTTCGGCCTCCACCTCTCGCGGCAGACGCTTCGGATCGGTTCATCCCGCGTAAATGTTTTCACGCGTCTTACGCGGATTGTTTCGACACGCACCCTAAGAAACATGTCCCCCTTTAAGAGGCCGGCAGGCGGAGCATCGTTGAGCAACAAACCACAGATTAGAAAAAGAACGAAATTCAGTGGCATAGAACTTTCCCCATTGATACAGACCGATTGAGACAGAAATCGGGGACCGGGGTGTCCCCGGCGTTCTTTTGGTAACTTTTCTCACGTGAGAAAAGTTACTCGCGCCGCAGCGCGAAACTCCCCAAACAACTGAGAAAAGAAAGATCTCCTTTTTGCCGGTTGGACCGACACAAAAAACGAGGTGACACAAGATGACAGACCTGATGATCAAGCTCTCCCTTCTGATCGTATTCTTTGCCGTCATGGTGGGCATCGGCCTCTACTGCCGCCGCCACACCACCGACGTCAGCGGCTTCGTCCTGGGCGGGCGGAGCGTAGGCCCCTGGCTCACCGCCTTCGCCTACGGCACCAGCTACTTCTCCGCCGTGGTCTTCGTGGGCTACGCCGGGCAGTTCGGCTGGAAGTACGGCATCGCCGCCACCTGGGCGGGCATCGGCAACGCCCTGCTGGGTTCCCTGCTGGCCTGGGCGGTGCTGGGCCGCAGGACCAGGGTCATGACCCAGCACCTGGACAGCGCCACCATGCCGGAATTTTTTGGAAAGCGATTTTCCAGCCGCCCCCTGAAGCTGGCGGCCTCGGTCATCATCTTCATCTTCCTCATCCCCTACACCGCCAGCCTCTACAACGGCCTCAGCCGCCTGTTCGGCATGGCCTTCGACATCGACTACTCCGTGTGCGTGGTGGTCATGGCGGTGCTCACCGGGGTGTACGTCATCGCCGGGGGCTACATGGCCACCGCCATCAACGACTTCATCCAGGGCATCATCATGATCGTGGGCATCATTGCCGTCATCGCCGCGGTACTGAACAGCCAGGGCGGCTTCCTCCAGGCCCTGGAGAGCCTGGCCAGGGTCCAGGATGAGACCCTCTCCTCCGTCCCCGGGGTCTTCGCCTCCTTCTTCGGCCCCGACCCCATGGGGCTGCTGGGGGTGGTGCTCCTCACCAGCCTCGGCACCTGGGGCCTGCCCCAGATGGTCCAGAAGTTCTACGCCATCAAGAGCGAGTCCGCCATCAGCAAGGGCATGGTCATCTCCACCGTCTTCGCCCTCATCGTCTCCGGCGGGTGCTACTTCCTGGGGGGCTTCGGCCGGCTCTACAGCGATCAGATCGACATTGCCGTTGACGGCTACGACGCCGTGGTGCCCACCATGCTCTCGGGCCTCTCCACCATCCTCATCGCCGTCGTGGTGATCCTGGTCCTCTCCGCCTCCATGTCCACCCTCTCCTCCCTGGTGCTGGCCTCCAGCTCCACCCTGACCCTGGACTTCCTCAAGGAGCTGGTGTTCCCCGGCATGGACGAGAAGCGGCAGGTCCGGTGGATGCGGGGCCTGGTGGTGGTCTTCATCGCCATCTCCGTGGTTCTGGCCATCGTCCAGTACCGCTCCAACGTCACCTTCATCGCCCAGCTCATGGGCGTAAGCTGGGGCGCCCTGGCCGGCGCCTTCCTGGCCCCCTTCCTCTTTGGCCTGTACTGGAAGCGGACCACCGCCGCCGCCTGCTGGACCAGCTTCCTCTTCTCCACCGTGGTCATGCTGGCCAACATCTTCTTCGGCTCCCACTTCCCTGCCGTCCTTCAGTCCCCCATCAACGCCGGCGCCTTCTGCATGCTGGCGGGACTGGTCATCGTGCCGGTGGTGAGCCTGGTCACCCGCCCCCCCGAGGGGGAGCGGGTGGAGCGGATCTTCGCCTGCTACGACCGGCAGGTCACCGTCACCGTTCGGGACTCCATCGGCGAAAACGGCCAGAAGGGATGATTTGGAGCCCTTGACGAAAAAAGGCATTGACGTTAGCGCGTAAAAGTGATAAAGTAACAGTATCGTTCGCAGCATACACCATAGTCCAACGCGATGACGGGACCAAGTAGCGCGCCATCCGCCCCCTTCAGAGATCTGCCGGCCGGTGCGAGGCAGTGTGGGTGCGGCGCGGGAATTCCTCCCCGAGCGGCCCGCCGAACCTCCGCCTCCAAGCGGAGACAAGTAAGCGGCGACGGGCGCGCCCGATACAGCGCCAGGGATATGTTCGTATCCCATGAGGCCGCTCCGGCGGCGAACTGAGGTGGTACCACGGGAAATTCTCGTCCTCTGCAAGATACTTGCAGAGGACGTTTTCTATTTTGGCCACCCTGGAAAAATTCGTATATTTTTACTGCCTGGTCATGGCGGGCAGCGCAAGGAGGAGAACATGAAACGACTGATGCTGGGCAACGAAGCCGTTGCCCGAGGGCTCTATGAGGCGGGATGCGCCTTTGTCTCCAGCTATCCCGGCACCCCCAGCACGGAGATCACCGAGGCCGCCGCCAAGTACCCCGAGATCTACGCGGAGTGGGCCCCCAACGAGAAGGTGGCCATGGAAGCGGCCTTCGGCGCCTCCCTGGCGGGAAAGCGGAGCTTCTGCGGCATGAAGCACGTGGGGCTCAACGTGGCGGCGGACCCCCTGTTTACCATCGCCTACACCGGCGTCAACGCCGGAATGATCATCGGCGTGGCCGACGACGCGGGGATGCACTCGTCCCAGAACGAGCAGGACTCCCGCCACTACGCCATGGCCGCCAAGCTCCCCATGCTGGAGCCCAGCGACTCCGCCGAGGCCCTGGAGTTCACCAAGCTGGCCTATGCGCTCTCCGAGGAGTTCGACACGGCGGTGCTGCTGAAGATGTGCACCCGGGTCAGCCACTCCCAGTCCGTGGCGGACACCGGGGAGCGGGCGGACATTCCCCAGAAGCCCTACGAGAAGAACGGGGCCAAGTACATCATGATGCCCGGCAACGCCAAGCGCCGCCACCCGGTGGTGGAGGAGCGCACCCGCCGCCTGGTGGAGTGGGCGGAGACCGCCCCGGTGAACCGGGTGGAGGAGGGCAGAGACCACAAGCTGGGCATTATCACCTCCTCCACCTCCTACCAGTACGTGAAGGAGGTCTGCGGGGACACCTATCCGGTACTGAAGCTGGGCATGATCTGGCCCCTGCCGGAGAAGCTGATCCTGGACTTCGCCGCCTCGGTGGACGCCTTGACGGTGGTGGAGGAGCTGGACGGCTTCATTGAGGCCCACTGCCGCTCCCTGGGCCTGTCCCCCACAGGCAAGGACGTGTTCCCCGCCATTGACGAGTTCAACCAGAATCTGGTGGCGGCCAAGCTGGGTCAGCCCGCCACCGTGGGACCCAAGCTGGAGGAGGCCATCCCCGCCCGGCCGCCGGTGATGTGCGCCGGCTGCCCCCACCGGGGACTGTTCTACACCCTGGCGAAGAACAAGCTGACGGTCCTGGGGGACATCGGCTGCTACACCCTGGGGGCCGTGGCGCCCCTCAGCGCCATCGACACCACCATCTGCATGGGTGCCTCCGTCTCCGGCCTCCACGGCTTCAACAAGGCCGGCGGCGGACAGGGAGAGGGCAAGACCGTGGCGGTCATCGGAGATTCCACCTTCATCCACTCCGGGGTCACGGGCCTCATCAACGTGGCCTACAACGAGTCCAACTCCACGGTCATCATCCTGGACAACTCCATCACCGGCATGACCGGCCACCAGCAGAACCCCACCACCGGCTACAACCTGAAGGGGGACCCCTGCACCAAAATCGACCTGGAGACCCTGTGCCGGGCCGTGGGCATCCGCCGGGTCCGGGTGGTGGACCCCTACGATCTGGCGGCGTGCGACGCGGCGGTGAAGGAGGAGCTGGCGGCGGCGGAGCCCTCCGTCATCATCTCCCGCCGCCCCTGCGCCCTGCTGAAATACGTCAAGCACCCCGGCCCCATCGCCTCCGATCCCGACAAGTGCGTGGGCTGCAAGTCCTGCATGCGGATCGGCTGCCCCGCCATCAGCATCGTGGACGGCAAGGCTCAGATCGACAACACCCTCTGCGTGGGCTGCGGCGTCTGCCAGCAGCTGTGCAAGTTCGACGCATTAGGCTCTACTTTTTCTTGAAAGAAAAAGTAGACAAAAAGAACTTTACTTTCGGGACTGATCCAACCTTCTGAACGATACATTCCCGCCCGGTAACGGGCGACTGGTGAGTATCAAAGAATCTGGAATTTTTTGAAAGAAAAAGCAGGCAAAAAAACTTTATTTTCGGGACTGATCCAACCTTCTGAACGATACATTCCCGCCCGGTAACGGGCGACTGGTGAGTATCAAAGAATCTGGAATTTTTTGAAAGAAAAAGCAGGCAAAAAAACTTTATTTTCGTGACTGATCCATATTTCTAGGCGGTACACTCCCGCCCGGTAACGAACAACTGGTGATAATTGGAGAATTTTGGAATTATGGAAACGAAGAACATCATGATCGTCGGCGTGGGCGGTCAGGGCACCCTCCTGGCCAGCAAGCTTCTGGGACGGATGCTGCTCACCGCCGGCTACGACGTGAAGGTCAGCGAGGTCCACGGCATGAGCCAGCGGGGCGGCAGCGTGGTCACCTACGTCCGCTGGGGGGACAAGGTCTACTCCCCCATCATCGACAAGGGCCAGGCGGACTTCATCCTCTCCTTCGAGCTGCTGGAGGCGGCCCGCTGGACGGAGTACCTCAAGCCCGGCGGCAAGCTCATCACCAACACCCAGCAGATCAACCCCATGCCCGTCATTACCGGCGCGGCGGCCTATCCCCAGGATCTGGAGGCAAAGATGGCCGCCGCCGGCGTGGACCTGGACGCCATCGACGCCCTGGCCCTGGCGGAGGAGGCCGGCAGCAGCAAGGCGGTGAACATCGTCCTCATGGGCCGCCTCTCCAAGTGGTTCGACTTTCCCGAGGAGCAGTGGCTCACCGCCATCGAGGAGAGCGTACCCCCCAAGTTCCTGGAGATGAACAAAAAAGCCTTCCACCTGGGGCGGGAAGCGTAAGCTGTCAGAGGATGAAAAAACCGGCGGAGGCAATGCCTCCGCCGGGGGAAGAAACGTCTACTCCTCCGCTTTCTTCTGCTGGATGAATAGCCGGCGAAGAAAGGCGCACAGGAATCCGACGGCAAAAACAATTACGAAGAATTTTGTATAAAAGACGAGGCCGGTCCGCGGCAGTCCCGCCCGGGCGCGGAGCCAGACATTGAGCGGAGAGGCCGCCAAACCTCCCACCGCGAACCATCCCCAGTACGAGCACAGCGCTTCCGAACGGGATGGGTCTCCCCTGGAGGAAAGCAGGATTACCGCCAGAAGAAGCAGGATCCCAACAGTCACGGCAGCCGACCGGGGCACCTGGATATTCCTCAGCTCCCCCACGAGGGAAGTGCCGAATGTGATAAAGGGGATCGCCGCATAGCAGACGCGCATGGACAGCCTGCCGCCCCACAGATCAAGCCAGGCACCCCGCAGGGCGCTTGTGAGCCGCGGGCCGCTGGTCTCCAGCCATCCGGTGAAGGGTGATTGTCTCATCTCCATCCTCTCCTCTCTTTACACGGCGTGTTTTTCCCGCTCATGCTATAACTTATCTCGCATATTTTTATGGTACCTCAGCTTGTGAGTTTTGTCATCCACTATTGTACTTTTTGACATACTAAGGAGACCATCTATGGAACGTTACTACCAGCCTGAGATCGAGTGTGCCAGCCGGGAGCAGATCCTGGCCTGGCAGAACGAGCGCCTGGTCAAGCAGGTGCGGCACGTGTGGGACTCCGTCCCCTACTACAGGAAGAAGATGGAGGAGAAGGGCGTCACCCCCGACGACGTAAAAAGCGTGGAGGACCTCCACAAGCTCCCCTTCCTCACCAAGGACGACCTGCGGGAGGCCTACCCCTACGGCCTGCTGGCCAGGCCCCTGAAGGACTGCGTCCGCATCCAGTCCACCTCCGGCACCACCGGCCGGCGGGTGGTGGCCTTCTACACCCAGCACGACATCGACCTGTGGGAGGACTGCTGCGCCCGGGCCATCGTCGCTGCCGGCGGCACCAACGAGGATGTGTGCCATGTCAGCTACGGCTACGGCCTGTTCACCGGCGGTCCCGGCCTCAACGGCGGCAGCCATAAGGTGGGCTGCCTGACCCTGCCCATGTCCAGCGGCAACACCGACCGGCAGCTCCAGTTCATGGTGGACCTGGGCTCCACCATCCTCTGCTGCACCCCCTCCTACGCCGCCTACCTGGCGGAGAGCATCCAGGAGCGGGGCCTGCGGGACAAGATCAAGCTGAAGGCCGGCATCTTCGGCGCCGAGGCCTGGAGCGAGGAGATGCGCCGGGACATTGAGCAGAAGCTGGGCATCAAGGCCTATGACATCTACGGCCTCACGGAGACCAGCGGCCCGGGTGTGGCCTTTGAGTGCAGCGAGCAGACGGGCATGCACATCAACGAGGACCACTTCATCGCCGAGATCATCGACCCGGACACCGGGGAGGTCCTCCCCGAGGGCAGCAAGGGCGAGCTGGTGTTCACCTCCATCACCAAGGAGGCCTTCCCCCTGCTCCGCTACCGCACCCGGGACATCTGTGTGCTGACCCGGAAGAAGTGCTCCTGCGGCCGCACCCACGTGAAGATGAGCAAGCCCATGGGCCGCAGCGACGACATGCTCATCATCAAGGGCGTCAACGTCTTCCCCTCCCAGATCGAGACCGTTCTGCTGGAGCAGGGCTACCCCGCCAACTACCAGATCATCGTGGACCGGGTGAACAACTCCGACACCCTGGAGGTCATGGTGGAGATGACGCCGGAGAACTTCTCCGACAGCCTGGGCGTCATCACCGAGCGGGAGAAGAGCCTGGTGGCCGCCCTGAAGGCCATGCTGGGCATCTACGCCAAGGTCCGGCTGGTGGCCCCCAAGTCCATCACCCGCAGCGAGGGCAAGGCTGTGCGCGTCATCGACAAGCGCAAGATTTAAAGAAGGAGGAGCGAGACAATGACCATCCATCAGATCTCCGTATTCCTGGAGAACCGGGCCGGACAGCTGGCCGACATCACCGGCATCCTGGCGGACGCCCAGATCGACCTGCGGGCCATCAACATCGCGGAGACCGCCGACTACGGCGTGGTCCGCCTCATCGTCAACGACCCCCAGAGGGCCAGCTCCATCCTCCTCCAGCACGGGTTCATCCTGACCATGACCCCGGTGGTGGCGGTGTCCGTGCCCGACCGCCCCGGCGGACTGGCCCAGGTGCTCCGCCTCCTCCCCAGCGAGGGCATCGACGTGGAGTACATGTACTCCGTTTTCGGACAGGTGGACGGCCTGGCCCACATGATCTTCCGGGTGGCCGACCCGGAGAAGCTCATCGCCGTCCTCCAGGCCAACGGCATCCAGCCCATCGCCGGCGAGGACCTGGGCATCCGGTAAACTCCGCCAGGCGGTATCCATACTTTTCTTGAAAGAAAAGTATCAAAAGAACTTTTTACGCGAAACTCCGTTTCGCGTGGAAAGTATGAAAAGCCCCCTTGGCGCTTGCCCCGCCGTCGGAGCAGCCCTTCAGCCAGCAGGACGGCGACTTATCGAAACCATCATACGCAAAACGAAGTTTTGCGTCAGAAGTTCTTTTTGATCCTTTTTCTTTCAAGAAAAAGGATGAATACCCTTTGAAAGGACCGATTATTATGCAGGAAATGAGCAGAAAGAACAAGCTCTTCACCGACTCCGTGATCCGGCGGATGACCCGGATCTCCCTGGAGTGCGGCGCCATCAACCTGGCCCAGGGCTTCCCCGACTTTGATCCCCCCAAGGCCATGCTGGACCGCCTGGAGGAGGTCAGCCACCAGGGCCCCCACCAGTACCCCATCACCATGGGCGCGCCCAACTTCCGCCAGGCCCTGGCCAAGAAGTGCGGCCGCTTCATGGGCCGGACCCTGGACCCGGAGACGGAGATCGTGGTGACCATCGGCTCCACCGAGGCCATGGTGGACACTATCTTTGCCCTGACCAACCCCGGGGATAAAATCATCATCTTCTCCCCCTACTTCGAGAACTACCGGGCCCAGGCCATCATGGCGGACTGCGAGCCCATCTTCGTGCCCCTGGTGCCCCCCACCTTCAACTTTGATCCCGACGTGCTGGAGGACGCCTTCAAGCAGGGGGCCAAGGCCATCCTGATCTGCAACCCCTCCAACCCCAGCGGCAAGGTGTTTACCTACGACGAGCTGAAGCTCATCGCGGACCTGTGTGTGAAGTACGATACCTACGCCATCATGGACGAGGTCTACGAGCACATCGTCTACGACGGCCACAAGCACGTCTACATGAACAGCCTGCCCGGCATGTGGGAGCGGACCGTCTCCTGCTCCAGCCTGAGCAAGACCTACTCCATCACCGGCTGGCGTCTGGGCTACGCCATCGCTCCCCAGCCCATCATGGAGCGGATCAAGCAGTACCATGACTTCAACACCGTGGGCGCCCCCTCCCCCCTGATGGAGGCCGCCATCGTGGGCCTGGAGATGCCCGACAGCTACTACGAGGAGTTTGGGGCCCACTACGCCCACATGAAGAAGCTCTTCACCGACGGGCTGAAGAACATCGGTATTCCCTTCACCGACCCCCAGGGCGCCTACTTCGTCCTGGCCAACATCGGTCCCTACATGAAGAAGGGCCAGACCGACGTGGAGTTCTGCGAGGAGATGGCCCACAAGGTGGGCGTGGCCTGCGTGCCCGGCACCTCCTTCTTCAATGAGAAGGGCGTCAACGACATCGTCCGGGTCCACTTCGCCAAGCAGGACAGCACCCTGCTGGAGGCCCTGGACCGGCTGAGCCACATCAAGGAGAAAATGGCGTGATCACATTGGCGGGCAGGTCTCTCGGGCCTGCCCGCCGGACCTTTGTGGGGGCTCCGCCCCCGGGCCCCGACATTTTCGGGGCCTCCGGCCCCGTACCCCGGGTTACTTTTTGTACGGACAAAAAGTAACCAAAAAACCGCATAGGGAGGCTGTCACCCCCCTATGTACCCCCTCATGTTTGTTTGTATCGCCGCGTCTGCTAAAAGTCTTTCGTCGGTGCCTGCCGCCGCGCATGGGATTTTTGCCTCTGACCGACAGCCCAGCCCTTCGGCCTCCACCCCTTGCGAGGGCCAGCTTCGAGCCGTTTCATCCTGCGTAAATGTTTTTTGCGCCTTACGCGGAATGTTTCGATATGCACCCTTAGATGACGGCATCTCTTTCACAGGGCGGCAGCCGGAGTGCCGTTGACCACCAAACCGCAGATTAGATGTCAAAAACGCAATTCAGTGGCAGAGCAGTTTCAAATTTGATTGAGACCGATTAGACAAAGGAATCCAAAACCTTGGTTTTGGCGGTTTTTCGGTTCACTTTTGGGCGTCCAAAAGTGAACCCCGGGGTGTGGGGCCGGGTAGGCCCCACAAAGTCCCTGGTCCGGGCCGGGGAGGCCCGAAAAGTTACGACTAGAATTGCAGTCCTCGATGGAAAATGTTTGGAGGTATATGTTATGTTGGATGTCATCCATCTGACAAAAGAGTTGATCGCCATTGAGAGCACGGACCCGGGGACCATGGAGGGCGGGGTGGCGGCGTACATCCGCTCCTACCTGTCCGGCTGCGGGGCCGAGATCACCCTGCAGGATATTCAGCCGGGACGGCAGAATCTGATGGCCCGGCTGGGCGGCGACTTGGCGGGCCCCGCCCTGGTCCTGTGCTGCCACATGGACACAGTGGTCTTCGGCGACGGCTGGACCCGGGACCCCCTGGGCGCGGAAGAGGCGGAGGGCAGGATCTACGGCAGGGGCAGCTGCGACATGAAGTCTGGCCTGGCCTGCGCCCTGTCCGCCTTCCGCAAGACAGCCCTGGCCGTCCAGGCCGGGGCGAAGCTCAAGCGCCCCCTGGCTCTGCTGTGCACTGTGGACGAGGAGGCGGACATGGCGGGGATCGGACAGGCCATCGAATGCGGGCTGGTGCGCAAGGACGACTGGGTCATGGACCTGGAGCCCACCGGCGGCCAGATCCAGATGGCCCACAAGGGCCGGCTGTGGCTGGAGATCGACGTCCAGGGCGTCACCGCCCACGCCAGCCGACCGGAACAGGGGGCCGACGCCATCGCCGCCGCCGGGGAGCTGATCGCCCTGGCCCGGCGGGACTTTCTGACCCGGGCCGGAGACGGAGACCCGGTGCTGGGCCGGGCCACCATCACCTTCGGCCAGATCACCGGCGGCTACCAGCCCTATGTGGTGCCGGACCGCTGCCGGCTGTGGGTGGACATGCGCCTGGCCCCGCCCATCGACAGCGGAACCGCCCAGGCCATCTTCCGGGAGGCCGTCGCACAGGCGGAGGCCTCGGTCCCGGGAGTCAATGTCTCCATCGAAGTCACCGGCGACCGGCCCTGTATCCCCCTTCACCGGGACGCCCCTCTGCTCCGCGCCCTCCAAAACGCCTGTCAAGCCGTCACGGGCAAAGAGCCGGAGGCGGGCCTCTTCCCAGGCTACACCGACACCGCCGTCGTCGCCGGGACCCTGGGGAACGTCAACTGCCTCTCCTACGGCCCCGGGAACCTGGAGCAGGCCCACAAACCCAACGAATTTGTGGCGATAGAGGACCTTCTCCGCTGTGAGGCCGTATTGGAGGCGCTGATCCAAAGTGAGGTCCTGGGACAGCAGGGCAATTAAAGAGGGGCCTGCGGCAAGCCGGCCCCTGTGATGGACGGAAAGCCATCCCGGAACGAAACGTTCCGGGATGGCTTTCCACCTTATTCCTCAGCCTCCGGGCCAGTCCACTCCACCATGGTGCCCACGCAGCGGTTGATGGGCAGGCCCTGCTCGTAGAACTTGGCCTCGTAGTCGGTCATGACCCCCTGAGGACCGTTCTCGTGGAGGTTTCGGGTGACCTCGCTGAGCTCATACCCCGCCGCCGGGAACTCCTTCAGGGAGAACTCAAAGAGGGGCTGGTTGTCGGTCTTGAACTCGATCCGTCCCCCCGGCTTCAGCACCTTCCGGTAGGTCTCCAGAAAGCCGCGGTGGGTCAGCCGCCGCTTGGCCTGACCCCGGGGAGGCCAGGGGTCGCAGAAATTGATGTAGATGAGGTCCGCCTCCTCCGGGGCGAAGTAGTCCGGCAGCAGCGCCGCGTCCCCCACCACGAAGAATACATTCCTGACTTCCTCCGCCATGGCCCGCTCCATGGCGATGACCAGGGCGTCGGGGACCTTTTCGATGGCGATGAACAGCACCTCCGGGTTCCGACGGGCTGTCTCCACGGTGAACCGGCCCTTGCCGCAGCCCAGCTCCAGCCGCACCTCCCGGGCCTGGGGCATCAGCTCCTCCCGCCACCGGCCCTTCAGGGCGAAGCCGTCCCGGACATGGACCGGGGCGCACTTCTCCATCCTGGGTCCCAGGTTCTTCTTCTTCCGCATCCGCATGACAGGATACCTCCTGAAAATTTCTCAGGAAATCATACCATATGGAAACCGAAAAGACAAGAGCGGCGGAGCGGGGAGAATGGGCTTTGACAACCCCGGCGGCGGCGTGATATAAATGGAGAAAGCATCTGTGTTGAACAGGAGGAGCTCGAATGGATCAGATGAAAGTATTGCTGGTGCTCTGTGACGGATTGCGGCCCGACTGTATCCGGGACCATCCGGCGATCACTTTTCTGCGGGAGAGGGGGAGCTGGTGCATGGACGCCCGGACGGTCTTCCCCCCGGTGACCCTGCCCTGCCACATGTCCCTGTTCCACAGCGTGGACCCGGGGCGGCACGGGATCACGACCAACGTCTATGTGCCCCAGGTCCGCCCGGTGCCGGGGCTGTTCGAGCGGCTGGCCGAAAGGGGGCTGCGGTGCGCCATGTACTACAATTGGGCGGAGCTGCGGGACCTGGCCCGGCCAGGGAGCCTGGCTCGGAGCCAGTATATCTCTGATTGTGTTTACGGAAGCGAGGCGGCCACCAGGGAGACCTTCGCCCGGGCCATGGCGGAGCTGCGGGGCGGCGAGATGGATTTCGCCTTCCTGTACCTGGGGTGGACCGACGGCGCGGGTCACGCCTCCGGCTGGGAGAGTCCCGCGTATCTGCGGGCCGTCCGGGAGAGCTGCGACATGGTGGGAGAGCTGGTGGAGGCACTGAGCGGCGAGTACACCATTTTCCTCACCTCGGACCACGGAGGCCACGACAGGACCCATGGGCTGGACATCCCCGAGGACATGACCATTCCCATTTTCTGCCTGGGGCCGGATTTCCCCGCGGGGCGGGAGATGCCCGGGCTCACGATCCTGGACGTGGCGCCCACCATTGCCCGGCTGCTGGGGGCGGAGATCCCCCGGGAGTGGGAGGGGCGGAGCCTGTGCTGATAGATATATGTCTAAGAGGGAGGCGGAACCTGCCTCCCTCTTAAACGTCCAGCCGGAAAGTGTACTCCGGGTATACGATGTCCGTCTCCCGTTTTCGGAAGCTGCCCTCCCCGGCTACACGGAAGCCAAGCTTCCGCAGTACGCCGCAGGAGGCCGTATTCTCCCGGGCTACTTTGGCGGTGAAGGACCTGACGCCCTCGCGGCGGCCCCAGTCCATCAGCGCGGTGAGCATCTCTGTGCAGTATCCCCGCCGCCAGAACCTCTTGTGAACGGCGTAGCCCAAGTCCCAGCATCCGCCCTCCTCCGTGGGCACCACACTGCACGTGCCGACAAATTCCCCGCTCTCCCGGGAAAATACGGTGAAGGGAAACCAGCCCTCCTGGCTTTCGATCCCCTTTCCAAAGTTGGCGTAGGCGTCTCCCGCCTTATCCCGCGGCGGGTCCGCGAGGTATTTCCCCATCTCCTCATCCAGCCAAATATCCACGCACAGCGGGCCCCAGGCCTCGCGGGTGCTTCGCAGCATCAGGCGGGAAGTGATGATGTCATCTGTCAGCATGATGATCTCCTCCTTTTGAGGACAGGATACCACATCCTGTTGGAAAAAGCAACCGTGCGGGGTTTCGGGAGGTTCGGCGCCGCGAGGCGGCGGCGTACAGCCCCCTTGGCGGCGCCCGGCTCAGTACGGCCGGTTGTAGATAGGCGCCACATCCCTCCTGCCCCGCCACAGGATCAGATACCAGGGGAAAAAGCCCAGAAGGGACGCCGCCGTCACGCACAGCCGGTAGTCCAGAACCTCCCCCAGGGCTCCCACCGCCACGGTGAGCAATGTGGGCACCAGGGCGTAGAGCGCGTTGAACACCGCGTTGATCTTGGCCCGCATATCGTCCGGAAGGTGGTTTTGGACGCTGCTCTCCCGGAGGGTGGCGCTGTTGATTCCCAGAAAACCGCAGATTCCCCGGTTGACCAGCATCAGGGGAAAGCCCAGCCAGAGGAGGACGGCGTCCATCAGGTTGTAGGCCACATACACCACATTGGAGAGGCCGAACCGCTTCTCCGGCGGGATGGTGAATTTGTAGTGGACCAGCCCGCCGATGGTCCGGCCCACGAACTGGGCGGTGGTGAACCAGGCATACATGGTGATGTCCAGCCCTGGGGCCGTGCGAAACCAGGCCCGGATCAGGGGCTCGGTGGCCTCGCTGATCCCCTGGGTGATGGGCATGTAGCCATAGATCCGCAGAAGTCCCGGCTCCTTCCGCAGATAGGCGAACCCCTCCCGGAAATCCCGGAGGTAGTCTCTGAAAGAGAAGCGGCCGCCCTTGACGGTCCGCTCCTCCACTTTGATCCGGGTCTCCACCGTAGCGGCCAGGAGGAGCAGGATTCCCTCCCCCACACAGATGGGCCACAGCCCCACCTGGTCATAGAGGACGCTGGCCACCGGCGTCATCACAACAGTAACCGTGGGGTAGAGCATTCCAGAGACCGTGTAGCCCTTCTGGGCGAAGCCCTGGGGGATCAGGTTGGGGTAGAGGCTGGTATAGGCCAGGGAGTACACCGCGCCGATGGTGTTGGCTACCAGGGAAACAGCGGTATACAGTCCCAGGCCGAAGGTGTGGCCCGCCAGATACCACCCCACCAGCAGGTAGATCGCCCCCAGCAGGTAGTCCAGCCCCACGATCACCGGCTTGCGGCGGAAGTTGTCCAGATAGGGGGACAGCAGCACCGGCAGCAGGACCCGGGGCAGGGCCGAGACGGCGGTGAACAGGGCCGTGGCCAGGGTGCTGCCGGTGGTGTCGAAGACCACAAAGCCGAGGGCAAAGCTCATGGCCACCCCGCCGATGGCGCTGATGACGGTGCCCAGGGTGATGATGGTGAAGTTCTTTGTCCACAGAGTTTGTCGCATGAAATGTTCTCCTTTCTTCCCGCGGGTCCATTCTACCACAGGAGAAGAAGGGAGAAAAAGGGCCTGCCTTTGAGAAAAACCTTGCAGCAAGATGGACTGAATCGACGGATTCAGTCCCTCTTGTAGAAATATTTCTTTGTGAGCTGGTAGGCGTCCTTGTACCGGCGCTCCGCCTCCAGGACCTCCAGCATGTAGGGGACGTGGAAGCGGACAAAGCCGTCCCCCATGTGGGCCTGAAGGCGGGCGAAGGCGCGGGACATCATCCCGGCGTAGGTCCCGTCCCCCAGATAGTCGGGGTGTTCCAGCCGGTACCGCACCAGGTCCAGCAACTCCCGGCCGGAGGTCAGCCACTCCTCCGTGTCCTCCGGGGGCGGCCCGCCGGGGCCGTCCAGCAGGGCATAGCCCCGCTCCAGGGCGGCCATGGCCTCCTCCGGCCGGCCCAGCCGCTCATAGGCGATAGCCAGCTTGTGAAAGTAGAGGGGATCGGTCTCCAGTGGGGCGGCGGTGAGCAGCTCCAGGGCCTCCCGGTCCATTCCCCACTCCAGATAGGAGGCCGCCGTGTTGTAGTCGATGTAGGCGCTCCAGCGGTCCTCCCGGAGGCACGCGGCCAGATTCCGGGTCACCTGGTAGCAGGAGAGCATCAGGTCCCTGTGGCCGGTGGCGCTGTAGCCGTTGCCAAGGAGAAGCTTGGCGTGGGTCATCAGGTAGGGGTGGCCCTCCCGGGCGGCCAGGTCGTAGCCACGGGCCAGCAGGTCCGCCGCCCGGGCATAGTTCCCCCGCCACAGGCAAAGCTCCCCTGCGAAAATGGTATAGAAGGCGCTGCCGTCCAGGCGCAGCAGCTCCTCCCGGACGCTCTCCTCCTCGTTCTCCTCCCCGTTCTCCAGCCGCAGGACCAGATAGAGGGCGTACTGCCGCCGGTCCATGACGGCGGCGAACTCCTCCAGCTCCGGCGCCAGGGTCTGGCGGAGGCTCAGCAGCAGCAGGACGTCCAACAGATAGGGGGAGCGGAGGCACCGCTCCCGGTTCTCCTCCAGCCAGGTCCGGGCCCCCTGAAAGGGGTCCAGGCTCTCCCGGCCCGACAGCAGCTCCCGGTAGGCCGTCTCCAACGCCTCCTCCGCCCGGGCCAGAAAGGCCGGGTCCGTCTCGTAGTCCACCCCCAGCCGCCGCAGCAATGGCAGGAGGATGTCCTCCCCCGCCTCCACCTTGCCCTGCTCGATCTTGCTGAGATAGCTCACGGCGCACACGCCCCGGCACAGGCCCTCCTGGCTGAAATTCCGCCGCAGCCGCTCCCGCCGGATCAGCGCCCCCAAAAACTTCCGCATCGTCCCGCCTCTCTTTCCTGTTTTTTTCAGTATAGTGGAGGCGAAACGGCGCGGTCAAGGAAAATTTTCCTCCGGCGACGGCGGCCGGCGGGGCCGAAATGGGCATGACAGACAAAAACGCTTTGACGGCGGCGGCACGGCGTGGTATAATTTGACCAACCAAACCGGAAAAGGAGGGCGTACATATGGCAGATCGCATCATCACCATCGGCCGCCAGTGCGGCAGCGGAGGGCACACCATTGGGCGGCTGCTGGCCCAGCGGCTGGGCCTTGCCTTCTACGACAAGGAGATCGTGGAGCTGACGGCGGCGAAAACCAAGTTTTCTCCGGAGTTCATCCAGTCCCACGGGGAGTACTTCCACAGCGGCGCCCTGGGCCACATCATCGGCTACGGCACCCGGTTTGACGGGTCCTATAAGACCGGCAGCTCCCTGACGGACCAGCTCCACCAGGCCCAGAGCGAGGTCATCCTGGAGGTGGCGGCCCAGGGCCCCTGCGTCATCGTGGGCCGCTGCGCGGACAACGTGCTGGAGGGAAAATACCCCACCATGAACGTGTTTATCTACTCCGATATGTCATACAAGGTGGAGCGCTCCGTCCAGGAGCACGGCCTGGACCCCGACAAGGCCGCCTCCATCCTCACCCGCCGGGACAAGGCCCGGGCCCACCACTATCGGTTCTACACCGAGCAGAAGTGGGGGGACATGCGCAACTACGACATCTGCCTGGACAGCGGACGGCTGGGGCTGGAGCGGTGCGTGGACCTGCTGGCGGACGCCTACCGGCGGTGGTAGGCGAAAAAGGCCGACGCCTTTTCCGCCGCCTGCGGGCGGCAGAACTCTGCGAGGCTTTTTTGACATGCTGAGGGGAGGGGCGCTTTGGCGCCCCTCCCCTTCCGCTCTCTGTCCGGGTTGCGTTTTCGCCTGACCCGTGCTACACTGGGATACGTGAATAAATCCCGCGTATCGCGGCGGAAAGGATGATATGAGCTATGGAGAACTGGAATGCCCTGACGGACTACAGCATGGAGCAGGCGGTGCGCCTGCTGGCCATCGACAGCCCCTCGGGGTACACCCGCCGGGCGGCGGAGTATGTGATGGACCTCTACCGCGGCCTGGGCTATGCCCCGGCCATGACCGCGAAGGGCGGCGTGCTGGTGTGCCTGAACCCCGACGCACCGGCGGAAAACGGCCTTCTGCTGGAGGCCCACCTGGACACCCTGGGGGCCATGGTGACGGAGATCACCGCCGCCGGGCGGCTGCGGGCCACCAACCTGGGGGGACTGAACCCCAACAACGGCGAAGCGGAGAACGTGCGGATCGTCACCCGGAGCGGCAAGGTCTACACCGGCACCTTCCAGCTCCACAACGCCTCCGTCCACGTCAACGGCGCGTACAGCGACACCAAGCGGAGCTTTGACGCCATGGAGGTGGTCATCGACGAGGAGGTGGAAAGCCAGAAGGACGTGGAGAAGCTGGGGATCATGGCCGGGGACGTCATCTGCTTCGATCCCCGGACGGTGGTGACGGAATCCGGCTACATCAAGAGCCGCTTCCTGGACGACAAGCTCTCCGTGGCCGTCCTCCTGGGGCAGGCCAAGGCCGCGGCGGAGGGACAGATGAAGCTCTCCCGGCAGGTGTGGCACCACATCACCGTCTTTGAGGAGGTGGGCCACGGCGGCGCGGCCTCTGTCCCGGCGGGGGTCAGCGAGGCCATCAGCGTGGACATGGGCTGCGTAGGGGACGGCCTGGGGTGCGACGAGCGGCAGGTGTCCATCTGCGCCAAGGACAGCGGCGGGCCCTACCACTACGAGGTGGTCTCCGCCCTCATCGACGCCGCCCGCCGGGGCGGGGCGGACTTCGCCGTAGACGTGTACCCCCACTACGGCTCCGACGTGGAGGCCACCCTCCGGGCGGGCCACGACCTGCGCCACGGCCTCATCGGCCCCGGGGTCTACGCCTCCCACGGCTATGAGCGCAGCCACCGCAAGGGCGTGGAGGCCACGCTGCGGCTGCTGTGGGCCTACCTGGACCCCTCTGTCGGTTCCTGTTGAAATCGCCCCTTGACAGCGGGGGTGGGGCCTGCTATACTGTGGGCACAATCCAAGGGGCGCTGGCGCATGCCGGCTGAGATGCGACGTATTGCCGTCGAGGTCCCTCGAACCTGATCCGGGTAATGCCGGCGTAGGAATGCGATTCGCCAATCTTTTCTGACACTGATCGTATGCCCGCGCCTTGTGGGCATACGATTTTTTCATTGCCCGCAGGCACTTCCCGCCAATTTTAAGGAGGAAGAATGCAATGAAAATGAGAAAGCAGATCAGAATGCTCTGCGAAGCGGCGATCATGATCGCCCTGGCCCAGGTCCTCAGCTATATCAAGCTGATGGAACTTCCCAACGGCGGATCACTGACGCCAGCCATGTTCCCCATCATCCTCTTCGCCGTCCGCTGGAGCCTGGGGCCGGGACTGATGGCCGGCTTTGTGTTTGGACTGCTGCAGCTGATCTTTGACGGCGCATACGCCTGGGGCTGGCAGTCCATGCTGCTGGACTATCTGGTGGCCTTCACGCCCCTGGGCCTGGCAGGTCTGTTCAAGGGAAAAAAGTGGGGCATCTTCGCGGGCACCGTGGTAGGCTGCTTCGGTCGTTTTGTCGTCCATTACATCAGCGGCGTCACGATCTACAAGATCCTGGCTCCCACAGAGCTGCTGGGGATGACCTTTACCAGCCCCAGTTTCTACTCCCTGGTGTACAACGGGTCCTACATGCTCCCCAATACTTTGCTGGCCCTGCTCTTCGCGGCCCTGCTGTACGCGCCGCTGAAGAAGTACATCCTGGGCCAGGACCTGGTCCGCTGATCCCCCGCCAACATATCAACGGCCCGGCGTCTCATCGGAGAC
>LBJMC04202__coassemble_932_pt1 | contig 17349 bp, 14 predicted proteins | sample LBJMC04202__metabat2_low_PE_024 | metagenome-assembled genome bin LBJMC04202
CGGTGGTGGGGGGCGTGCTCCTGCGGCTCATTGACACCGCCGGCATCCGGGAATCCACCGACCAGGTGGAGCGGCTGGGGGTGGACCGCTCCCGGCAGGCCATGGCTCAGGCCCAGCTGGTGCTGGCGGTGCTGGACGGGTCCCGGCCGGTGTCGGCGGAGGACCTGGAGGTCCTGCGGGAGATCGGGGCGGAGACCCCCTGGCTCCTGATCTGGTCCAAGGCGGACCTGTGGCCGGAAAGCCCGCCGCCGGCCCTGCCCCTGGAGGGCCTCCCGGCCCCCGCCGCCGTGATCCCCCTCTCCGCCCGAACCGGGGCGGGGCTGGAGGACCTGGCTTCGGCGGTGGAAAAGCTGTTTCCCGGCGGGGAGGCGGCCCCGGGGCAGATCCTCACCAACGCCCGGCAGGAGGAGGCGGTGTCCCGGGCCCTGACCGCCGTATCCCGTGCCCGGGAGGCCCTGGCCGCCGGTCTCACCCCCGACGCGGCCCTCACCGACGGAGAGGAGGCCCTCTCCGCCCTGGGAGAGCTCACCGGCCGCACCGTCCGGGAGGACATGGTGGAGCGGATCTTCGAGCGATTCTGCGTGGGGAAATAGCGGCCTTCTATCCCGGGAACCTGTGAGGGCTCCGCTCCACGCCCCCGGGCCGTGCTTTCCAGACAGGCTGAGGGTGCGGACCTAAACGGTCCGCACCCTCAGGCTGTCGAAAAAGTCTTGTCGGACTTTTTCGCAGCCTGAAAATGCCGTTACTTTCACACAGCTACGCAGTGTGAAAGTCCTCGCTGCGCTCGCCGCACGCCTTGCGCAGCAAGGCTTTGCGGGGCATTCGATAAGATTCGAGGCGGGCTGCGCCCCCTCGAGCTCCCCCCTGCGCTGTGCAGCTTTCTACTCCTGAAGGGAGTCCTTCAACAAGCTGAGGGTGCGGACCTAAACGGTCCGCACCCTCTTATCATTTTTTCCAGTGAGGGACTGCCGCTACAGCGCCATAAAGCCCTTCCCCACGATCTCGCTGCTGGAGGAGATCATCAGGAACGCATGGGGCTGCTCCCTGTGGATATAGGTCCGCAGGCGGTAGGCCTGGGCGGGGCGCAGAGCGGTGAACACGAGATACTTGGACTGGTGAGAAAACGCCCCCTGGCCCTGGCAGACGGTGGCGCTGCGGCCCAGGCTCTCGGTAATGTAGCGGCAGATGGGCTCCGCGTCGTCGCAGATGACGGTGAAGCACTTACAGAGATTCATATTCTGGATCATGCCGTCCACCACCACGGATTTGGCCAGCAGGCCCAGACAGGAGAAGAGCACCGTCTCCACGTCAAAGACCAGGGCTGCCGAAGCTGTGATGGCCACGTCGCTGAGGAACAACCCCCGGCCTACCTCCACCCCAGAGCGCTCCTTCATGATCACCGCCAAAATATCCGTGCCGCCGCCGCTGGCCTCGTGCTGAAAAAGGATCGCCGCCCCCGCTCCGGGGAGCAGGATGGCAAAGATCAGCTCCAGCAGGGGCTGGTCTGTCAGCGGCGCGGTCAGAGGGCACCAGACCTCCAGCCGGTCGGTGAGCAGGGAGATGACCACCGTGGCCCAGGCGGTCTTTGCGGCGAAGCGCCGGCCCAGGGCCAGCCAGCCTACCGCCAGCAGGGCCAGGTTCAGCCACAGGTTCAGCCGCCCCGGGGTGAAGGGCAGCAGCTCCGCCAGCACCACGCACAGGCCCGATACCCCGCCGAAGGTGAAGTTGTTGGGGAATTTAAAGAAATATACCCCCGCCGCCACCAGCACGGCCCCCAGGGTGACCCAGAAATACTCCGTCAGGCTCCGCCTGTTCAGACCCTTCATCCCGCCATACGCCTCCAGTCTCCCCGGAGACGCCTCCTCTCAGCACAAAATGATCCGGGCTCGCTCCGGCCCAGTCCGCCGTTCCCGACGTTTCAGCGACCATGAGTATACCCCTGTCGCGCCGATTTTGCAAGCTGTATTGCAAAAATTTTTGAAAAATCTTCATTTTGCAAGTTCACGGTCCTTTTCTTGCAAAATGTGTGTCAAAGACGCTTTGCCGGGCCTCTGGAAAAAAGCTCTCCTTCGGGTGAGATATGCCAAAGGCCGCCGGGAAAAATACGGAAATCTTGGCGAATTTTCTCTTGACAAGGGCTGCGCACCGATGGTAACATATGTACCAAATTGAAACGCTATGATAGAGGCGCGGCTACGATGAGTAGCGGACACGGCTTGGGCAAATGCCGGTCCGGGAAAGGCGTCGCCGCCGAAGGTTGAGGGATGCGCGCCCAAGCTTCCTCCTCCTGGGCTGCCGCAGAATATGCGGCGGACTGTCACAGGACCCGAACCCCTGTGGAGCGCTGTCATGGTTGACGGACAGACATCCGCCGGGGAGCGGGCCGTCTGCTTTGTTTGCCATGGACGCAGGTTCATGGCATTTCTTTTTGCAAAAATTTTGTGGAAAAGAGGAACAAAGACATGACAAGAAGACTGCTCGCCCTGGCCCTGGCCCTGACGATGGCCCTGGCCCTGGCCGCCTGCGGCGGCAACTCCGGCAACACTGCCGGCAGCGACACAGACGCGAACACCGGCGCCAACACCGCTGAGAACAGCGGGACCAGCGACAGCTCCGACAGCGGCTCCGCCATCCAGGGTGTGGAGGACGGCGTTCTCACCGTGGGCATGGAGTGCACCTACGCCCCCTACAACTGGACCCAGACCGACGACTCCAACGGCGCGGTGCCCATCTCCAACAACCCCGGCTCCTACGCCAACGGCTATGACGTGATGATCGCCCAGCGGATCTGCGACGAGTACGGCTGGGAGCTGGAGGTCATGGCCCTGGAGTGGGGCGGCCTCACCGCCGGCCTCCAGAGCGGCACCATCGACGTGGCCATCGCCGGCCAGTCCATGACGGCGGAGCGTATGGCGGAGGTGGATATGGCGGGCCCCTACTACTACGCCACCATCGTGTGCGTCACCACCGCCGACTCCCCCAACGCCAGCGCCGCCTCCATTCAGGATCTCACCGGCGCCTGCACCGCCCAGTCCGGCACCATCTGGTATGACACCTGCCTGCCTCAGATCGAGGGCGCTGAGATCCAGTCCCCCGCCGACACCGCTCCAGCCATGGTCATGGCCCTCCAGAGCGGCACCGTGGACTTCATCTGCACCGACCTGCCCACCGCCTCCGCCGCCGCGGCCAAGAATGACGACCTGGTCATCCTGAACTTCGAGGGCACCGACGGGGACTTCCAGTTCGCCACCGAGGAGGAGCGGGCTGAGAACGTGAACATCGGCATGTCCGTGGTCAAGGGCAACACCTCCCTGCTGGACGCCCTGAACAGCTACCTGTCCACCATGACGGCGGATGACTTCAACGCCCTCATGGACGAGGCCATCGCCGTCCAGCCCGAGATCTGATCCGTTTCTTTTTCGCCGGGAGGGCGGCCGCCCTCCCGGCGCTTTCACAGAGGAGAGGAGTTTTCCCATGGATAAACTAATTGAACTTGTCATGGACATGGGCAGGCTGTGGGACGCCTTCTGGATGCAGTACCTGGTGGGAATGCGCAACACCCTGATCCTGGCGGTGGCGGCTACCCTGATCGGCTGTGTCATCGGCTTTGCCTGCGGCGTGCTCAACACCATCCCCTACACCAAGCAGGACAACGCTGTGAAGCGCTTTTTCCTCAAGCTCGTCCGGGTGGTCGTCCGCGTCTATGTGGAGGTGTTCCGGGGCACGCCCATGGTGCTTCAGGCGGTGTTCATCTTCTACGGCCTGCCCTATTTCACCGATCAGGCCCTGCAGTTTCGGGGCTATATGGGCATGTGGGCGGCCTCGCTGATCATCGTGTCCATCAATACCGGCGCGTATATGGCCGAATCCGTCCGGGGCGGTATCATCTCCATCGACCCGGGCCAGACCGAGGGGGCCAAGGCCATCGGCATGACCCACGTGCAGACCATGACCAGCGTCATCCTGCCCCAGGCCTTCCGGAACATCATCCCCCAGATCGGCAACAACTTCATCATCAACATCAAGGACACCTCGGTGATGTTCATCATCGGCTTCACGGAGTTCTTCGCCGTCCACCGGAACATCGTGGGCAACAACTATATGTACTTCCAGTCCGCCGCCATCGAGATGATCGGTTACCTGACCATGACCCTCATCGCCTCCTTCCTGCTGCGGCTGCTGGAGCGGCGTCTGGACGGCAGCGACAGCTATGAGCTGGCCCAGGCGGACCAGCTGGTCATGGCCGCCGGCACCTACAGCCACCCCAGCCGGGGCACGCCCTTTGACGAGCGCAGCACGGAGGGCGCCCTCACCGAGGAACAGCGGGAACGCAAGCGTCAGGAGTTGAAGCACGGACGGAATAGGGGGGGACGGTAATGAACGACACGATCTTGGAAGTGCGGCACCTCAGCAAGGCCTTCGGCAGCCACCAGGTCCTGAAGGACATTGACTTCACCGTCCGGGCCGGGGACGTGACCAGCATCATCGGCGCCTCCGGGTCCGGCAAGTCCACCCTGCTGCGGTGCATCAACCTGCTGGAGACGCCCACCGGCGGCCAGATCCTTTTCCACGGCCAGGACATGACCGGCAGAGGGGTGAACGCCTCCCGGTACCGGTCCAAGATGGGCATGGTGTTCCAGTCCTTCAACCTGTTCAACAACATGACGGTGCTGGAGAACTGCATGGTGGGACAGGTCAAGGTATTGAAGAAGTCCAAGGAAGAGGCCCGGGAGAACGCCATGAAATACCTGGACCAGGTGGGAATGGCCCCCTACATCAACGCCAAGCCCCGGCAGATCTCCGGCGGCCAGAAGCAGCGGGTGGCCATCGCCCGGGCCCTGGCCATGGAGCCGGAGGTGCTGCTCTTTGACGAGCCCACCTCCGCCCTGGACCCGGAGATGGTGGGAGAGGTGCTCTCCGTCATGCAGGACCTGGCGCAAAACGGCATGACCATGCTGGTGGTCACCCACGAGATGGCTTTTGCCCGGGATGTGAGCACCCATGTGGTGTTTATGGCCGATGGGATCATCTGCGAGGAGGGAAAGCCGGAGGAGGTCCTCGCCGCCCCGAAGCAGCAGCGAACCAGGGAGTTCCTCTCCCGGTTCATGGCCCGGTAAAACCAGAACCAGAAAGATCAAACGAGGGGCGCGGCATAAGCCGCGTCCCTCGTTTTACTGTATGATCGGAAATCCCCGCCTCACTCCAGCACAGGCTCCAGGCCGGGGAGATAGGTGGTGTAAAGCTGGACATGGTCCTTGATGCACCGCCAGGAGCTGAAGGCGTTGCCGGTGACGCAGATATATTCGCCGCCGCCGCTGAGCTGGGCGTAGCTGGCGGCGCAGCTGCCGGACTCGTCCACAAAGCCGGTCTTGGCCCCCAGGACCTCCAGCCCCTCCGGCACGTGGTCCTCAATCTTCCGCAAAAACCAGTTGGACAGGACCATCCCCTCCGGGTGGGCCTCGCTGGCGGGGATCTCATAGACCTTGGTGGTCAGGACCTGGCGGCACAGCTCGTTGTCCAGGGCCGCCTTCAGGATCATGGCCATGTCGTAGACGGTGCAGGTGTTGGCGTCGTCATACAGGCCGATGCAGTTGGCGAAGTGGGCCGTGCCGCTGAGCCCCAGCTCCTCCACCTTCTCATTCATCAAGACCACAAAGTCCTCCTGGGACCCGGCCACGTACTTGGCCAGCCCCAGGCAGGCGTCGGCCCCGGAGGGCAGGATGGCCCCGTAGAACAGGTCCCGGACCGTCATCGCCTCGTCCTTGAGAAAGCCCGCCACGGAGCATTCGTTGAGGTAGCAGTAGTTGGTGATATCAAAGTCGATGACCACCGTGTCATCCAGACTGCCGTGGTCCGCCACCTCCTCTGCCGCCACCAGGACGGTGAGGATCTTGGTCATGGAGGCGGGGCTGATGACCGCGTCGGCATTTTTCTGGGCCAGGATGGTCCCCTCCCCCAGGTCCACCACCACGGCGTACTGGCTGGCCAGCTCCTCCCCCACCTGGGCGGTGTCCTCCGTTGCCACGGCGGCATAGGAGATCGCCGGCGCCGCCTTTGTCATAAGAGACACAGCCGCCGCCTGGGCCGTGTTCCCCGTCTCGTGGCGGACCTGGACGGGTCGGATCGCCTTTCCGCTGCCGGCGTCCTCCGCATGGCCCCCGGTGCTGAAGGCCAGCAGCCCCACCGCCACGCACAGCAGCGCCGCCGCGGGAACCGCCCGCAGCAGTAAACGCCGCCGCCGCTCCCGCTGGCGCTGCCGCCGGGCGGCGATCCGCTGGGCCCGCCGCCGGGCCCGCTCCTCCTCTGATATGCTGAAAGGATACTGATTGTCCATCCGCTTCGCTCCTGTCAGTGAATCCATGTGAGATAAAGCATAGTAAATTATAGTATATCCGATTTTTTCCGAAAGAGCAAGACCGGGTTGGGATTTTCCTCTTGCCAGGGGACGGGGCCGGCACTATAATAGTAGCGTCATATGTTTGGGAAGCGATCAATAAAGGAGGAGCAGTCTATGCAGACATTCGACGCCAGCGAGATCCAGGTCCTGTCCCCCGACACAATCAAATGTTCACTGCCCAAAGATGAGGTGGCCCGGGTAAAAGGGCTGGGGTGCCTGTGGGACAAGCGGACGGCGGACCATTTCAACGTCCGGGTCATCACTGTCAACGGCAAGCTCACCGGCGAGCAGATGACCGCCGTGGCGCAGGCCGTCCGGCAGTTCGGCTCCGGAGAGGTGACCATGACCGCCCGGCTGACCCTGGAGATCCAGGGGGTCCCCTATGAGAATATCGAACCCCTGCGCGCCTTCCTGGCGGAGCGGGGCCTGGAGACCGGGGGCACCGGCGCCAAGGTCCGGCCCGTGGTGTCCTGCAAGGGAACCACCTGCCAGTACGGCCTCATTGACACCTTCGCCCTGTCGGAGAAGGTCCACCGCCTGTTCTATGAGGGCTACCGTCAGGTGAAGCTGCCCCACAAGTTCAAGATCGCCGTGGGCGGCTGCCCCAACAACTGCCTGAAGCCGGACCTCAACGATGTGGGCATCGTGGGCCAGCGGCTGCCGGTGGTGGATCTGGAGAAATGCCGGGGCTGCAAGGTCTGCCAGATGGAGAAGAACTGCCCCATCCATGTGGCCCATCTGGAGGACGGCAAGGTGGTCATCGACCCGGCGGCCTGCAACCACTGCGGGCGCTGCGTGGGCAAGTGCCCCTTCCACGCCGCCGACCAGTACGTCAACGGCTACAAGGTCTATCTGGGTGGCCGGTGGGGCAAGCGCTCCGCCCAGGGACAGGCCATGGACCACATGTTTACCGGCGAGGAGGAGGTCCTGGCCCTGGTGGAGAAGGCCATCCTGCTCTTCAAGGACCAGGGGACGGCGGGTGAGCGGTTCGCGGACACCATCGCCCGTTTGGGCTTTGAGCAGGTCCAGGCGCTGCTTCTGGGGGACGATCTGCTCCAGCGCAAGGCGGAAATCCTGGCCGACGCCTGATTCCTTTTTTCGCCCCGCGTGTTTGAAACATTTTTCCCCTCTCCTCCGTCTATACGTGTGAAGGCCGCCGGGGCGCCCCGGCGGGCCGAACAAAAGATTCACCCGCCGGGAGGGGACAAGCACCCCAGGCAATCAGGAGGTTTTCCTATGGCACATAAGAACGAACATATTGACTGGGACGTCAGCGACCAGGAGCGCGTCAGCCGCGCTGTCCGCCGCAAGGTCCGCCGCCGCAGGCGGAAATTTCCGGCGCTGCTTTTGCTTCTATGCCTCGTCCTTTTCTGCGGAGGCTTTATTCTCGGGCAGGCCACCGAACAGGCCCCGGCGAAGAGCGAGGACCCCGCCGTCGCGGACGGCGCGGACCAGACGGACGGCGCCGCTCCTTCGGAGGACGGCCAGGACAGCGGCGAGAACAGCGGCGGCACGGATGCCTCAGACACCGGTTCCGAGACAACCGGAGACGCCGGCGTCCAGGAACCGGCGGAGCCTGAGATCCCCGACAGCTCCCCCATCGCCCAGGAGCCCGAGATCCCCGCTGTGGACACCACCGCCTGGAATTTGCAGCTCATCAACTGGGAAAACCCTCTGCCGGAGGACTATGAGGCCGGGGAGCTGACGGAGCTGTCCAACGGCCACGCTGTGGACAGCCGGATCTATCCGGCCCTTCAGGAGATGATGGACGACGCCCGGGCGGCTGGCTACACCCCCCTGATCTGCTCCTCCTTCCGCACCTGGGACAAGCAGTCCCAGCTCTATGAGCGGAAGGTCCAGTTCTACATAGACCAGGGCTCCGACCGGGCGACGGCGGAGGAGCAGGCCGCCGTGTGGGTGGCCCGCCCCGGCACCAGCGAGCACCAGGCCGGTCTGGCGGTGGACATCGTCTCGGTGGAGTACCAGGTGCTGGACGAGGGACAGGAGGACACGCCCCTCCAGCAGTGGCTTATGGCCCACTGCTGGGAGTACGGCTTCATCCTCCGCTACCCCACGGACAAGAGCGACCTCACCGGCGTGGGGTACGAGCCCTGGCACTACCGCTATGTAGGCGAGGAGGCCGCCAAGGCCATCACCGAGCAGGGCATCTGCCTGGAGGAGTACCTGGCCCAGTAATACGCAGAACGAAGAGGCGGCACGCGAAAAGCGTGCCGCCTCAGGCTGTCGAAAAAGTCTTGTCGGACTTTTTTGACAGCCTGAAAATGCCGTTACTTTCACACAGCTACGCAGTGTGAAAGTCCTCGCTACGCTCGCCGCACGCCTTGCGCAGCAAGGCTTTGCGGGGCACTCAATTGGATTCGAGGCGGGCTTCGCCCCCTCGAGCTCCCCCCCGCGCTGTACAGCTTTCTACTCCCGGAGGAAGTCCTTCGACACGCTGAGGCGGCACGCTTTTCGCGTGCCGCCTCTTGCTTGTCCTGTTATGCGAAACGTCAGTTTCGCACAAAAGTTTCTTTTGATCCTTTTCTTTTCAAAGAAAAGGATGTATACCGGCAAATCTTAGCGGATGATGATGGAATCCCGCTCCGGGCCCACGGAGACGTAGGTGATATGGCAGCCGATCTGCTTCTCCACAAACTCCACGTAGTCCCGGGCCTCCTTGGGCAGCTCCTCCCAGGTGCGGCAGCCGGAGATATCCCGCTTCCAGCCGGGCATGTACTCCATGACGGGCTTGGCGTCGGAGAGCACGGCGGGGAACGGGAAGTAGTCGATCCGCTGGCCGTCCAGCTCATAGTGGGCGCAGATGGGGATACGGTCCATGTAGCTGAGCACGTCCAGCTTGGTCAGGGCGATGTCGGTAGCGCCCTGGCACTGGACGCCGTAACGGGTGGCCACGATGTCGATGGGACCCACCCGGCGGGGCCGTCCGGTCTTGGCGCCGTACTCCGCCCCGGCCTCCCGGAGCTTCTCCGCCTCCTCGCCGAACCACTCGCAGGTGAAGGGGCCCTCGCCCACGCAGGAGGAGTAGGCCTTCACCACGCCCACCACGTTGTCCAGCCGGGCGCAGGGCAGGCCGGAGCCCACGGGGGCGTAGGCGGCGATGGCGTTGGAGGAGGTGGTGTAGGGGTAGATGCCGTAGTCCAGGTCACGGAGGGAGCCCAGCTGGGCCTCGAAGAGGATACTCTTGCCGGTGTCCTGGGCCTGACGCAGGAAGGCGCCGGTGTCACAGATGAAGGGCTTGATCTTCTCGCCGTAGTCGGCCACCCAGGCCCGCAGGTCGTCCATGGTGTAGCCCTTGGCACCGTACACCCGCTCCAGGGTCAGGTTCTTCCACTCCAGGATGCCCTCCAGGTGCTCCCAGAGCTTGTCCGGGTAGAGGAGCTCCCCGGCCATGACCGTCTTCTTCTGGTACTTGTCGGAGTAGAAGGGGGCGATGCCCTGCTTGGTGGAGCCGTACTTCTTGTCGGCCAGGCGGGCCTCCTCCAGGCCGTCCAGGTCCCGGTGCCAGGGCAGGAGCAGGGAGGCCCGGTCGCTGATCTTCAGGTTCTCCGGGGTGATGGCCACACCCTTACTTGTCACATCCTGAATCTCCGTCCACAGGCTCTCACAGTCCAGGGCCACGCCGTTGCCCAGGATGTTCACCACGCCCTTGCGGAAGATGCCGGAGGGCAGCAGGTGCAGGGCGAACTTGCCCTGCTCGTTGACCACGGTGTGGCCGGCGTTGCCGCCGCCCTGGTAGCGGACCACCACGTCGTAGTCCCGGGTCAGCAGGTCCACCATCCGGCCCTTGCCCTCGTCTCCCCAGTTGATGCCCACGATAGCAGTTAACATAAGAAATCCCCCAAAATTACAAAATGGGCGCTAGAGACAGCGCGGTGGGGACATCACAGGCGCAGATCCCACACCTTTCAATACTTTACCACATTTTTGCAAAAAACACAACGGGGAGTTTTCAGGGGTCTCGTTCTTATGGCTCGAAGCCCTCGAAGATGCAGACGGCCCCCTCCCCCTCCAGGCGGCGGAGGGCCTCCCGGTCCCGGACGGTCCAGGCGGCCTCGTGGACGTGGTAGAGGCGGCGCATGAGCCTTAAGCTCACGTTCCCCCGGTCCTCCCAGCGGTAGGCGATGAAGTCCGGCCGGGTGAAGGCGGTGGTCAGCAGGTGGGTCATCACCGCCCAGGCGATCCAGGGCAGTCCCCCCTCCCGATGGCGGAGAAAGTCCTGGCTCAGCTGGCCCCGGAGCACATCGGGATACCGCCGCTTCAGATGGAGCAGCACGGCGGGATGGAAGGACTCGATGCAGCAGGTCCCTCGCCAGTCCCGGAGCCGGGCCATCACCGCGTCGGTGAGGGCGGCGGCGTTGCCCCGGGCCTCCTTCAGCTCAATGATGAGGGGCGGACCCCCGGCGAAGATCTCCAGCACCTCCTCCAGCAGGGGGATGGTCTCCTCCGTGCCCTGGAGGCGGCAATTTTTCAGGTCCTCCGCCCGCAGGTCCTCGACCTCCCGGTCTATGCCGCAGACCCGCCGCAAACTGCTGTCGTGGACCACCGCCAGAGCGCCGTCGGCCAGGAGGTGGACGTCCAGCTCCGCCCCCAGGCCCCGCTCCGCCGCCCGGCGGAAGGCCGCCAGGGAGTTCTCCGGCGCGGCGGCGGCCAGGTCGTGGAGGCCCCGGTGGGCGAAGCGGGCCCTGGCGAAGGGCTCCCAGCCGGGCTGGCCCCGACGGGGACGCAGCAGCAGGCACCAGAGCAGAAAGAGGATCAGCAAAACGATGGCGAGAATGAGGATCAGCATGGATGGGATCTCCTTTTCAAGCGGGCGGTTTTCAGTCCATGTCCCCGAAGGCGTCCAGGCCGCGCTTGCCCGCGGCCTTCACGTCCCCGTGGCGGACAAAGCACATGGTGACAAAGGCCAGGGCGGCGAAGCAGGCGGCGTAGGGGAACAGCACCCGGTAGCCCACGGCGCTGATCAGGGCGCCGGCGGCGATGGGGGTCACCACCTGGGCGGCCATGGAGAAGGTGTAGTAGTAGCCGGTGAACTTGCCGATGTCCGAGCCCCTGCACATCTCCACCACCATGGGCAGGGAGTTGACGTTGATGGCGGCCCAGGCCAGCCCCACCAGGGCGAAGACCAGGTACATAATCGGCTGGATGGAGCTGTAGACGGTGGTGAGGACGAAGCCCAGCAGGAAGCAGGCCGCCAGCAGGGCCACCCCGAAGAGGATGGTCTTCTTCCGTCCGAACCGGGAGGCCGCGGCCCCCACGGGGATGTAGGAGACGATGGCCCCGGCGGTGGCCACCAGCAGGCAGGTGGAGGCGCCCCCCAGGCCCTCCCCCATGACCTCCGCCACGTACCGGGTGAACCAGGTGGTGACGCCGTTGTAGGCGATGAACCACAGGGAGATGGACACCAGCAGGAAGCCCAGGCTCCGCTTCACCGGGGCGGGCAGGGTCTCATGGCCGGAGCCGTCGTCCTCCGCCAGATCCCACTCCGGGTGGGCCGCCTCCAGCCGGCGGTTTTCCTCCGCCAGCTTGGGCTCCCGGACGGTGAGAAACAGCACGACCACCGCCGCCGCCATGATGAGGGACACCACCAAAAACAGGGGCTGGTAGTCCACGTGGGCCATCCCCTCGGTCCGGGAGGTGGGGTACATCACCGCCGCCACCGCCAGGTAGAGGATGCCGCCCACGGCCCCCATCAGGTTGATGATGGCGTTGCCCTTGGAGCGGAGGGGCTTGGGGGTCACGTCGGGCATCAGGGCCACCGCTGGGGAGCGGTAGGTGCCCATGGCCACCAGCAGCAGGGCCAGCACCGCCACGAAGCCCGCCAGGGTGGCCGGCGAGGGGTGGTTGGCATACTGGTTGTCCAGCATCGGCAGCAGGTTCATGAGCACCACCGCGGCGGCGGTGCCGCCCAGGATGAAGGGCATCCGCCGGCCGATCCTGGTCTCCGTCCGGTCGGAGATGGCCCCGAACAGGGGCAGCAGAAACAGAGCCAGCACGTTGTCCGCCGCCATAATGGCCCCGGAGACGGTCTCGTTGAGCTGGAAGGTACCGGTGAGGATCAGCGTCATGACGCTGTCGTACATCTGCCAGAAGGCGGAGATGGACAAAAAGGCCAGCCCCACCAGAATGGTCCGCTTGTTGTTGAGCTTCAGCTCCATGGTCATCGTTCCTCTCTTTCCGGCAGCTTCCTGCCGATCTGCATGGCGCGCCCGGGGCGGGCCGGGCGCTTGCCGCCGGGTTTGCCCCGCCGCCTCGATGCTGTCAGGCGTGGTCCCATGCCTCCCGCCACGCCCTGTCCAGGGCGGCAATGTCGTCAAAAATAAAGGTGGGCTTCACATCGCTCCGCTCCAGGTCCTCCAGGGTGCCCTCCCCGGAGAGGACGAAGGCCGTGTCCACCCCGGCGTTGACGCCGCAGGCCACGTCGGTGTACAGCCGGTCCCCCACCACCAGGGTCTCCGCCGGGGGGAAGCCGGTGCGCTCCATGGCCAGCCGGGCCATGGCCGGCTGGGGCTTGCCGATGACCAGGGGCCGCCGCCCGGTGGCCCGGAAGAGCATCTCGCACACGCTGCCGCAGTCGGGCACGGAGCCGTACCAGGTGGGGCAGACCCAGTCGGGGTTGGTGGCGATGAAGTCCACCCCCCGGTTCAAGAGGATGCAGGCGTCCTCCAGCTTCTGAAAGGTCAGCTCCGTGTCAAAGCCGATGAGCAGGCAGTCCACCTCGTCCTCCAGCCGGTCGGTGACGGGGACGCCCGCCTCCGCCAGCTGCCCCCGGAAGCTGGCGGTGCCGAAGGCGTAGCACAGCTTGTAGGGCGCCCGGCCCTCCAGGTAGGCGATGAGGGCGTCCACGGAGGTGAGGAAGTCCCCCTCCTCCGCCGCCACTCCCAGCCGCCGGAGCTTGGATACATAGTCCCCCCGGGAGCGGGAGGAGTTGTTGGTGAGAAAGAGGTACCGCCCGCCCCGGGCCCGGACCGCCTCCAGAAAGGGGACTGTCCCCGGAAAGAGGTCGTCATCCAGGTAGATGGTGCCGTCCATATCCAGCAGGAAAAGCTTCTTCTCCCCCAGCGCCACAGCCATCGCCTCCTCTCCAAATTGCTCCCATTGTACCACGGACCCCGCCGCCTGTCCACGGCGGCCGTGTAAAATCCCCGTGAAGGGCAGAGAAACGGGCGGGGCGGCTCTCCCAAAAGAGCCGCCCCGCACGTTCCATCGTCTGTCCAGTATAGTGGCTTTACTTGGCCAGGAGCTCGTCGGCCAGCTTCTCCAGGGCCGCTCGGTCCGCCTCCTTCACCGCTCCCTGGATGGTGTGGACCTCGTCGAACAGGGCGATGTCCCGCATCCCCTCCAGGATGGTCCGCATCCGGCAGGCGGCGGCGGGGGCCCAGGAGCCGTTCTCCACCAGGGCCACGGTCCGGCTCCGCCAGGTCTTGTCCCGCAGGTGGAGGAGGAAGTGCTCCATGGGGGGGAAGAGGCCGCCGTCGTAGGTGGAGGAGAGGAACACCGCCTTCCCGCAGCGGAAGGCGTCGGCCACCGCCTCCGCCTGGTCGCAGCGGCACAGATCCGCCGTCTTGACCTTGGCGCCCCGGGACTCCAGAATCTCCGCCAGCATGGCGGCGGCCCGGGCGGTGTTGCCGTGGATGGAGGCGTGGGCCACCAGCACCGCGTCCTTCTCCTCCGGCTCGTAGCGGCTCCACTGGTCGTACTTGCCCAGGTAGAAGCCCAGGTCCTCCCGGAGAACGGGGCCGTGGAGGGGGGCGATGGCGGCGATGTCCAGACCGGCGGCTTTCTTCAGCAGGGCCTGGACCTGGGCGCCGTACTTGCCCACGATGTTGAAGTAGTAGCGGCCCGCCTCCTCGATCCAGAGGCGGTCCTTGGCGATGGCCCCGAAGGTGCCGAAGCCGTCGGCGGAGAACAGGACCTTCTCCGCGCTCTCATAGCTGACCATGACCTCCGGCCAGTGGACCATGGGGGCCATGACGAAGGTCAGGCTGTGCCGGCCCAGGGCGAGGGTGTCCCCCTCCTTCACAGCCCGGGTGGGATTGGGGCAGGCGGGGTAGAACTTGGGCAGCATCTGGACAGCCTTGGCGCTGGCCACCAGCTCCATGTCCGGGTACCGCTCCGCCAGGGCGCCGATGCTCCCGGCGTGGTCCGGCTCCAGGTGCTGGATCACCAGGTAGTCGGGCTTCCGCCCGGCCAGGACGGCCTCCAGCTTCTCCAGCCACTCCCCGGTCCTCCGCCTGTCCACGGTGTCCATCACGGCCACCTTCTCGTCCAGGATCACATAGGAGTTGTAGGAGACCCCGTTGGGCACCGGGTACTGGCTCTCAAACAGGTCGATGTCGGTGTCGTCCGTCCCCACATAGCGGATGGCGTCGGACAGGTGCATATCAGTCATTGGCGTTCGTCCTTTCTTACGGGAAAGTCAGGCCGCGAGGGCCCGGTGGTATTTTACCCCTGGGGGCTTGTTTGCCTCTACATTATACTGGACAGCACCGCGCCGCGCAAGAGGACGAATGCCGATTTTCTTGCCCGGAACGGGGTTTTTATTGACTTTTTAGCCGGAGCAGTATAGGATAATGGGGAATTTGATCAAATGGGAGTCTTTGCATGAACATCTACCTGGAACTTTTCCTCACCACAGCTATCACCGGTGTGGGGGCCCTGGCCCTGGGCGGAGCCCTGGCGGCGGCGATCCACTCCCCGTCGGACCGCTCCGTCAGCCTGCTGCTGCGCTTCACCGCCGGCGTCATGCTCAGCGTGGTGTGCTTCGATCTGCTTGCCGACGCCACGGAGGGCGGCACCCTGGCCGCTGTGATTCTCTGGGTGCTGGCGGGGTACTTCGCCACCTACCTTCTCAACGGCTGGCTGGACCGCCGGGCTCACCACAGTCACAGCCACGGCGGCCACGGCCATGTCCACGAACACGAGCACGAGCATCCCCACGGACATGCCCGCGACCTCAGCCACATCCACCTGGGCCGGGACAACGGGGAGATGTGCGCCTGCGGCCACCACACCCTCCACACGGCGGGGCTGGTGCTGGCGGCGGCTGTGGCCCTGCACAACATGCCGGTGGGCATGGCCATCGGGGCCACCTTCGCCGGGGACGCGGCCTCCGCCGGCCACGGCGGAGTGCTGGCGGCGCTGATCATCGGGCTGCACAACCTGCCAGAGGGCATGTCCATCGCCGCCCCCCTCCTCAGCGGCGGCTCCCGGCCCGCCGGGGCCATCGCCGTGGCGGCGGCCAGCGGCATCCCCACCATCCTGGGGGCCCTGCTGGGCTACTCCGTGGGGGCCATGAGCCCGGGGCTGCTGAGCGTGTCCCTGAGCTTCGCCGCCGGAGCCATGCTGTACGTGGTCTTTGGGGAGCTGCTGCCGGAGTCGGAGGACCTGTGGCGGCACAAGCTCAGCGGCCTGTCCACTCTGCTGGGACTGCTGCTGGGGCTGGCCCTCATCGCCGGGGGCGGACACGTCCACTGATCCCTTTCACCGGCGCCGGTCGGCCCTCCGCTCCGCAGGAGCCGCCGGAAGAATCCTGCCGGCGGTAATTGCAAACGGTGAAACGTTCTGCTATACTTTTTACAATAACAGCCTTCCCAAATGCTTGAGAATAAAGGAGACGTGACGATACATGAAATTAGGTATCGTGGGCCTGCCCAACGTGGGCAAGAGCACCTTATTCAACGCCATCACCAACGCCGGCGCGGAGAGCGCCAACTACCCCTTCTGCACCATCGACCCCAACGTGGGGGTGGTGGCGGTGCCGGACGAGCGGCTGGACAAGCTCACCGAGATGTACCACCCGAAGAAGACCACCCCCGCCGTCATCGAGTTCGTGGACATCGCCGGGCTGGTGAAGGGCGCGTCCCGGGGGGAGGGCCTGGGCAACAAGTTCCTCTCCAACATCCGCATGACCGACGCCATCGTCCACGTGGTCCGCTGCTTCGACGACGAGAACGTCATCCATGTGGAGGGCTCCACGGACCCCATCCGGGACATCGACATCATCGACCTGGAGTTGATCCTGGCCGACGCGGAGATGGTGGAGCGGCGGATCGACAAGGCCCAGAAGGCCGCCAAGGGGGACAAGAAGTTCCTCCACGAGGTGGAGGTGTTCCAGGGCCTGCTCTCCTGGCTCAACGACGGCAAGTCCGCCCGGAGCTACGACTGCGACGAGGACGACCGCAGCCTGATCGCCACCAGCGACCTGCTGACCCTCAAGCCCGTGATCTACGCCGCCAACCTGGACGAGGACGGCTTCGCCGACTGCGAAAATGTGGGCTACTACCAGCAGGTGAAGGCCCGGGCGGCCAGCGAGGGCGCCCAGGTGATCCCCGTGTGCGCCAAGCTGGAGGCGGAGATCGCCGAGCTGGAGGGCGAGGAGAAGGCCATGTTCCTGGAGGACCTGGGGGTCCACGAGAGCGGCCTGGACCGGCTCATCCGGGCCAGTTACGCCCTGCTGGGGCTGATCTCCTTCCTCACCAGCGGCGAGGACGAGTGCCGGGCCTGGACCATCGTCAAGGGCACTAAGGCCCCCCAGGCCGCCGGCAAGATCCACTCCGACTTTGAGCGTGGTTTCATCCGGGCGGAGGTCATCGCCTACGACGACCTGATGGCCGTGGGCTCCATGGCCGCCGCCAGGGAGAAGGGCATGATCCGCTCCGAGGGCAAAGAGTACGTGGTCCAGGACGGGGATATCATCCTCTTCCGGTTCAATGTGTAGTCACTTTTTCTTGAAAGAAAAAGTAACCAAAAAGAACTTTACTTTCGCTTCGTTCGCCTCTGCTGGTCTGAGGTCGCCGCACGGTGACGAAGGCGGGGCGGCACACGCAGGTATCATATGGCTGAACAACAAAAACTTCACAGATCCCGTTTTGACATTCTGGACGCCTGGCGGACCCTGGCCATCGTGCTGATGGCGGCCTACCACTTCCTCT
>LBJMC04202__coassemble_946_pt1 | contig 17136 bp, 16 predicted proteins | sample LBJMC04202__metabat2_low_PE_024 | metagenome-assembled genome bin LBJMC04202
CCGCTCCGAGAGCTTCCGCACCTCATCCTGGGCCACCCCGGCCATAACCACCAGGCGGAACTCACTGTCGCTGTCCAGGGTGTTGATGTTGTCGTTCTGAAACAGCACCCCCACATCGTGCTCCAGCAGCTCCTGGGTATACTGGATGCTGTCCAGGGTGGAACGGGAAAAGCGGGATATTTCCTTTGTGATGATGAAGTCAAACCGCCCTGCTTTGGCGTCGGCTATCATCCGAAGGAAGCTATCCCGCTTTTTTGTGCTTGTTCCGCTGATGCCCTCGTCTATATACCCGGGAACATAGGTCCAGTTAGATTTGGAGCGGATCAGCTCTGTGTAGTACTGCACCTGATTTTCCAGACTGTTGAGCTGCTCGTCTTTGTCCGTAGACACCCTGGCATAAAAGGTCACCCGCAGGGGCAGATCAAAGATGCTCTTGCCGCTGCGCATCTCATTGCGGATCTTGCGTACATTCATGCCGACATCCCTCCTCTGTCAAGCACACAGGATACCGGAACAGCTCTGGAAAATCCATCACAGAATGTACCAAATCCTCCGCCTTGGAATATGTGAATTGTGATATAAGGCCGAGGGAAAGAATGTGTTTCAGCAGGACGCTGACTACCTCTCTCTGTGTGCTCTCCAAATCGCATCACCTCGCATTCAGAATATGTGTATTGGCACAAAAAAATGTCGGCTGGAACAGTCCAGCCGACATCAATATGCCGGGAATCAGCCTTCTCTTCATTTATGTGCCGCGTCATCCTTGGAGCTGAAGCGCCGAATCAAAGCAATCTCCCTGCGTTCTACTCGTCAGCTGCATGTAGTGTCTATACAGGACGCCGAACCGATAGAAGTAGTTCCGACTCCAGGGCTTGGCCTTTCCACAGAAATGTAGAATTGCCGTATGTTTCATCACCCATTGCAGGTCATAAACTCCGCCGCTGCGCAGCAGATAGTTGCTATAATTTCGGGCGTCATAGTTCCAGAGGACATCTTCCACCGGGAGGATCCGTTCACTGTAGAGGGCATTCAAAATATCCTGATCTGGCAGCAGAAGTTCTTCTCGGTGCAACTCAGCATAGCGAAACAGCTCTTCCGGATCAATCTCCCGCCTGCCGGCGTCCAGGTCCATCAGCAGCACGCCGGAGTTGTAGTAGTCCTGCTTCGTTCCCAAACGCAGTCTGTTTACACTGTGTGCCAGTTCTGTCTTTCCCGTGTGGGCAGCCGCGGCAAAGAGATTCCCCTGCAAATCCGTCTCCCATAGACCGCGGATTGGATTAATGACCAGAATATCCGGGTCCAGGTAGAGGATTCGCTTTATATTGCAGGGCAGCAAGTGAGGCGCCAGAAGGCGGTAATACATTGTTGTGCTATAATTCTATCCAAAGCACAGCGCTTTGTCAATTCCTGGTGGTCCGCGCAATATTTCAGGAAAAAATTTCGGAGGGCTCATACAATAATGAAAATACTGAAGGAAAACGCAAATAGCATGATCCTATGCAATGAAGTTATGCTAAAAGCCTAAGCAGTAGTTGGAGCAGTCACCAGATAACCTTGCCGCTGGAGAATAAAGATGGCTTCTTCCACGGAAACCTCACGGTGTGCAGGTGGCTGATCGCCCTTGCGGTAGAGTTCAGGGTTGTACGGCTCGTTCTTCTTGAGCATATTGTAGATATTGGCGGAGGCTATCGTAGGGACCCTTCTGCTGGTCAACCCAGCGGCATTTACAACCAGCATCATCATGTTTGCGGGAATCGCGCTTATGGTGATCGGTCTAATTGATGCCGTCAAGTACTTCCAGACCGAGGCAGCAGAGGCAACCGCCAGCCAGCAGCTGGCGAGAGGGCTCATCGCGCTGCTGGCCGGCGCCTTTTGCGCCTTTAATTCTCAATGGTTTATTGCCACATTCCCTGTCATCACCATCATCTATGGGGTGGCCATTCTCGTGGCGGGGCTGGGAAAAGTGCAGCTCGCTGTTGATATGTTCCGGCTGAAGAACGCGAAATGGTTTTGGGGAGCGATCAGCGCAGCCATCTCCATCATCTGCGCTGTCATTATTCTGCTAAACCCCTTTGCCTCTACTATGGTGCTCTGGCTGTTTACGGGAATCACCCTGGTCGTTGAGGCAGTATTTGATATCGCCACCCTGGTTATCAGCAGCCGCGCAAAAGAGGGCCCCTCCGTGTAAATCGGGAAAAGGGTATGGTTAAAGCATGAAGCAATATATACGGCTCGACCACGAGGAATTCAATATGGTCCGACCGGTCAATAGCCGTCTGCTGTCCTGCAATGGCCCTGACCCCTGAAAAAAGAAGAGCAATTTCAAAAAGGATCAAAGGAGGTTCATCTATGGTAGTAAGGGATCTGGAAACGCCTGCACTGGTCATTGATCAGACGATTCTGGAGGAAAATTTAAAGTGCATGGACGGGTTACTTGCGGGAACCGGCCTAAAGCTGCGACCGCACTATAAGAGCCACAAATCTCCGATGATCGCAAAGATGCAGTTGGATCACGGCGCTTGTGGCATTACCTGTTCCAAACTGTCGGAGGCGGAGGATCTGGTGAAGGCGGGAGTCAGCGATATACTAATCGCCAATCAGGTCGTGCAGCCGGCGAAGATCTCTCGACTGGCGTATTTGGCGGGGCGATGCCGTTTAACGGTATGTGTAGATCAGGAGGAAAATATCCGCGCTTTGTCGGAAGCGGCCGCTTTGGCGGGAACACAAATTCATTGCTATGTGGAACTCGATGTTGGCATGAAGCGATGCGGCGTGACGACATTTGAGGAGTTTTATCGGCTGGCTGCGCTTCTGCAGAAATTGCCTGGAGTTTCTTACGACGGGGTGCAGGCCTATGCGGGTAATCTGGCTCATGAATACGACAGGGAAAAGAGAGAGGTTTCTACCTCGGCCAACGAAAAGCGGATTGCAGATCTGCTGGCATATCTTGCGGAACGCGGCATCGAGCGCCGCGAGGTCAGCGGCGGCAGCACAGGAACGGTGATGCTGAAAACAAAGAGCAGCGTCTACACAGAGCTCCAGTGCGGCTCTTTTATCTTCTTAGATATGGCATATCGGGGCATGAACACGGTGTTCAGAAACTCACTGTTTGTTATGGCAACAGTGGTTTCTGCTGCGCCGGATCATTTCGTCATCGACGCGGGGGTTAAAAGTATTTGCCCGGATCAGGGAAATCCCGGACTGGTTGGGCATCCTTTTGAGGCCATCAGCCTCAGCGAGGAGCATACCGCTTTCTATGGAGCGCATTCCCTTCAGGTGGGAGATATGGTCCAGGTGGTTCCAGGGCACTGCTGTTCCACGGTGAACTTGTTCGATGAGATGTATATGGCGCGCCGGCCGGATGAAACGAGTGACCTGCGGGATGCAACGGTAGTAGACTGCCTGCAGGTGGTTAGTAGAGGAAAAGCAAAGTAAGGATCTGGACCTGTTGTCAAAGATATCATATGGGCTGAGAAATCATATCCTCAGCCCATATTTTCCGTTTTCTCATCATGCACAGGTATTCCGGAGTATTGCCCCTTAAATGCCTCCTGAAAAACGCAGGATAGCAAAGAAAGATATTTCCCCGTGGACTTATTGCAGTTCAGGCGGTGAAATGTAAGCGGATGGCGGGAATATAACCGGTAATCCCCAATAACTCCAAGTCTCTGTGAACAGCACCAGTGCCATTCCCTCTATCCAAAGCAGTTTTCTCTATAGACAAGCCCAACTGTTTTCTGCCGTTCCAGATGCTGCAAAACCGGCAATACGCAATGTTTAACCGAACTTCTTGGACAAGTCGGCCAGATACGTGAATGTTGATAGTTCAAATCCTGTAGACTGCAAGAAAACGCAATATCATAAGTCGTTCACACATAAAATCTCAGAGGCAAAAGCCCGCAAACACATGATACCGTATGCGTCCCGCCTGCGGTATCGAAAGCGTCAGGTTCACTTAAATGACCGGAACACTTTCGAAATACACACTGCCGATGCCTCAGCAAAACCGAATCGAATCTCTGTGAAGCGGGTTCGACTTGGAAAGGAACCTACGACAAAACGAGTGATAGGTGACTTGTATAAAAAGTCGCCGCGAACGATATAACATCCACGGCAACATGGCAGAGCGTCCGCAACCAAGGACGAACATTTTTCATGATAAGACGCAATCACAAATCACTCAAATATCGCACAGGCCACACTGTGGCCAGGCGCCACTTCCTTCAAGGAGAAATTCCTACTCTTGCATTTCTCGTTACATTGGTCACATCGGGGGGCAAACCGACAGCCGGGCGCAGGGTCAATGGGGTCAGACACTTCACCCCGGATGCTACTTTTGAGTTTATGCTCCGGTTTCAAATCTGGGATAGGGATCGAACGCAATAGTTCCCGGGTATAGGGATGGAGCGGATTAGTAAACAGCTCTTCCGCTGGAGCTCGCTCGACAACAACGCCTAAATACATTACCATGATCTCATTTGAGATGTGACGGACTACAGAAAGGTCATGGGTGATAAAGAGGTAGGTGAGCTTTCTCTCCTCCTGGAGATCCATCAGCAGATTTAAAATCTGAGCCTGGATGGATACGTCCAGGGCGGATACCGGTTCATCGCAAACAATAAACTCCGGGTCCAGAGACAGGGCCCTGGCAATACCGATCCGCTGGCGGCGGCCGCCGTCCAACTCGTGGGGATAGGCGGTTGCAAACCGTTGAGCCAGTCCTACGATGTCCATCAACTCCCGCACTTTTCGCAGCCGTTCCGACTTTGGGACGCCATAAACAATCATGGGATCCTCAATCAGTTGACTGACGCTCATACGGGGATCCAGGCTGGAGTAAGGGTCCTGAAATACCATTTGCATGTTTCGACGCAAGTTCTTAATCTCACGCTTCGAGAGCCCAACAATATTTCTCCCATGAAATAAGATCTCACCGGAAGTCGGGTTTGTCAGCTGTAGGATTGTCTTTCCCAACGTGGACTTACCGCAACCACTCTCACCAACTACGCCCAATGTCTGGCTGGGTTGGATTACCAGATCCACGTCGTCCACAGCGTGAAGCGTTCCCCGGCTGGTGGCAAAAAATTTTTTCAGCTTTTTTGTTTCGAGGAGAGGCGCATGTTCCATATCTCTCACGCTCCTTCTGCGCCAGCATAAAGCCAGCATCTGATCTCATGGGTCCCGGAACACCAGGTCTCAGGCAAGCCCTCACGGCACCGCAGCTGGGCATGGGGACATCGGTCGGCAAAACTGCACCCCGGATATTTGACAGTCGGGTCCGCTACCAAACCAGGAATAGGTGAGAGTCGTTTGCAATTCAAATTCCGCTCGGGAATAGAACCAAACAGCCCGCGGGTGTACGGATGGTGCTCCTCAGATTCATAAATATCCTTTACCAAGCCCTGCTCAATAATCTTGCCACCATACATAATGGCAACCCGATCACAGGTCTGGGCAACCACGCCTAGGTCATGGGTAATGAGGAGCATCCCCATGTTCATCTTATTTTTCAACTCATTCATTAACCGCAAAACCTGAGCCTGAATGGTCACATCCAGAGCAGTAGTTGGTTCATCAGCCAGCAGGAGCCCCGGCTCGCAGGCCAACGCCATAGCGATCACAATCCGTTGTCGCATCCCACCGGAAAACTGATGGGGATATTCATTTTTTCTTGAGGGTTGAAGTCCAACGGACTCCAAAATTCTGTCTACTTGACTCGAGCGTTCCTCCTTGCTCATTTTCGTATGGAGCAAGAGAACCTCTTCGATTTGTTCTCCTACCGGGATAATAGGATTGAGGCTGGTCATCGGATCCTGAAAGATCATAGAGACCATGTCGCCTCGTATGATCCGCATGTCTGCTTCTTTGGCTTTGGTGACTTCTTTGCCGTCGACCTGGATCGAGCCAGCGGTAATAAATCCCACGCGCTCTGGGAGAAGCCGCATAATGCTGAGCGCGGTAGTGGTCTTTCCAGCGCCAGTTTCACCCACCAAGCCCAGCGTCTCGCCTTTATCTACATACAGATCTACACCATTGACCGCATAGACGATATTGTCGTCCGTATGGTACTCCACATGTAGATTCTTAATCTCTAAATAATGTTCCATAGCGTCCCTCTCAATTCTTCAGCTTCGGATCCAGCGCATCTCGAAGACCATCGCCAATCAAATTTAAAGAGAGCACGGTCACCGCGATTGCCATTCCTGGGAAAAGCATCAGATAGGGGTGTAGCAGCATGTCCGGTTTACTCTCTGCCAGCATGGTGCCCCATTCAGGCTGTGGGGATGGGATGCCCAAGCCAATAAACCCGAGGCCCGCGATGGAAATAAGAATGCCCGCCAGATCCAGTGTTGCCTGGACAATAATGGGGCCCAGGGCATTTGGTAACACATGACGCAGAATGATCCGTCCACTGCCAGTGCCGTAGGCCACTGCTGCTTAAATATAATCGCTGCACTTGACCTGCATGACCGTGGAGCGGACGATCCGGATGAACGAAGGAATTCGGCTTACTGTCAGGGCAACGATCAGCACTGGTACGCCAGTCCCTAGCGCCGCCACTACTGTCACCGACAAGAGAATAGAGGGCACAGCCAGAAACACGTCCACGATCCGCATGACAATACTGTCCACCTTGCCGCCGTAGTAACCCACCACAGCGCCAATGATGGTACCAATGCTCACAGAGAGGAGCATCACGCTCAAGGAGACGTAGAGTGAGATCCGAGCACCAAAAATGATACGAGCAAACACATCCCGCCCGAAAGCATCCGTCCCCATAATATGGTCAAGGCAGGGAGCCATATGGCGTTGGAACACATTCTGTGCCACACAATCCGCCTCATAGTCCGCAAATGCATCAGCAAAAACCGCAAAAAAAACAATTATGCAAAAAACAAATAGTCCAACCATTGCCAGTTTGTTTTTGCAAAATCGTCTCCAGATGGAGGCGAGTTGACTGCGCTGTTTCAGTTCTGCTGTTTTACGCATCCACTGTCACCTCCTCACCATCTTGATGAATTGGCCCCTCAGACGGGGGTCAACATACATATATAGCACATCGATCACCAAGTTGATAACACCGATGACTGTTGCTATAAACAGCACGCAAATCATTACGACCGGCATATCGTAGTTGTTGATGCCGGTGAGCATGTAGGTGCCCACACCCGGTAGTGCAAAAACTGTCTCCACGATCACCGCACCCGCTAGCGCTGAACCTAGCAGCAGGCCTACAACAGTAATCATCGGAAGCATGGCGTTGCGCAGCTCGTGCTTAACAACGATTCGCATCGGTTTTGCTCCCTTAGCTTTTGCCGTTTGGATATAATCCGCCCGAATAACCTCCAACATAGCAGACCGTGTCATACGAATCGTGCTGGCAATCATCGCTGCGGCCGAGGTAATCCAAGGCAGAATAAAGCTGGATACGGAATCACTGCCGGTAGCCGGCAACAGCCCCAGGCGCAAAGAAAAAATTAGCATTAGAATTAATCCCAACCAGAAAGAGGGCATGGCATTAAAGATCATAGCGGATACCACCGCTGCGGCATCAAAAATGCTATACTGCTTGACTGCTGAGATAATTCCTACCGGAATTCCTACCATAACCACCAGAATAATGGTACCGGCAGCAAGTGTCAGCGTTGTTGGAACACGCTGGAAGAACTCTGTAGCCACCGGAGTGTTGGTGGCCCAAGAAAGGCCAAAATCCCCCTGGATGAGGCCGAGCATGTAATTAAAATAGCGGACTAGAAAGGGATCATGAAGGCCATGGGCCTCATTCCACTCGTAAATACTCTCCGGTGTTGCCGTCATCCCCAAATGGACCGCCCCCACGTCCACTGGGATCAGTGCCAGGATACTGAACACCAGGAAAGATACGCCAATCAGGATAGGGATTAGCAGCAAGATTCGCTTAAAGATATACTTTACCATTTCCATTCCTCTCCAAGCCAGGGCGAAACGCATGGGGCAATTTCGCCCTGGCTCTTATGTGTTGGATCGGTATTTCTGGAGAACAGGAACTGGGCTTTACCAGCTCCAGTCGTACACGAAGTACTCTGACATGTCGTTCACTTGTACACCCTTCAAATTTTTATTGTATGCATTGGCAGAGTTAGGACTGTACAACGGAATATAATAGGCGTTCTCGTCCACCGCTGCCTGCACATTCCGATATGCCTCCTCCCGCTCATCGGGATCCGAGGAAGATCGTCCCAATTCAAGGTTCTCATCCACGACGTCATCAATGACCGGAGAGAAGTTGTTCCCACCGGCAGTAGAACTGTGGATGAAAGGGAACACGCTGTCGCAGTCGGCAATGGGGAAACCCCAGTCGCCAATAGCGATCTGATAATTACTGGACATGAGGGAGGCCCAAAACGCCTGGCTGGCTACCGTTTCGGTCGTTACATCAAAGCCGACCTCACGGAGCATTCCTTCCAGGGTAGTAGCAGCATTGCGGTTGGATGTGCTTTCGGACATTAGGATATTGACAGGAACTGTGGTGGCGCCGGTCTCAGCTTTGTACTGCTCCAGATATTCCTTGGCCTGTTCCAGATCATACTCATAAGGCGGAGTATAGCTCTCCTCAGGAGAACCCGTCAGGGTAGCAGGGAAAAGAGTATTGAGTACCTGTCCACGCCCCTCACTGCCGCCGAGGAGCATGGCTTCCTTATTGACACAGGACTGAACAGCCTTTCTTGCCAGAACGTTGTCAAAGGGAGCGGACAGCTCGCACATGGTGATATAGTAGGTATCCCGCAGAGCAAACTCCTGCCAGACCAGATTGGGGTCCGCTTCGACGGTGTCCTTTCCAGTGAGGGCGGCACTGTGAATAAAATCAACCTCACCCTTCTGAAGTGCGGCCAGCTGTGTGTTAGCGTCAGCTATAATGCGGAATGTTAAGTCTTCAATGGCTGGCTCACCCCGGTAGTAATTGTCACAGGCCTTCAGAACAATATTTTCACCGGAGGACCGGGAAACAAACTGATAAGGCCCTGTGCCAATGGGATTGGTGTCAAAGTTCTCTGTGGAAGCATAATAAATGAATCCTCTTTTTGCCAGCACCTCCAGTGCAGCGGAATAAGGGGCAGTCATGTTCAACTTAACAGTACTCTCATCCACCACCTCGGCATCCTTCATATTTACCATTGTAGGGCCAACAGCCACCGACAGGATGGTCTCGTTCAATGAGGTTGCCACGTCTTCGGCGGTAACTGGTTCCCCGTTGTGGCAATATGCGTCACTGCGCAGATGGAAGGTGTAGGACATACCATCTTCCGCAATATCCCAGCTTTCCGCCAGACGAGGCTCGAGCGTGCCGTCCGGCGCCACGGCAAGGAGTGTATCATAGAGTTGGCGATAGACCACGGTGGTAGTACCGTTGGTAGACTGAGTGGGATCCAGAGAATTGATGTCTCCGCCCAGACAGTATACAATATCTGTGCGGCCTGCATCCGTGTTCCCTGTAGCACCAGCGCCATTTTCTCCAACACCGGTGCCATTGCTTGGAGCACCGCAGGCGCTCAGGCTAAGGCCCAGCACGAAGACCAGTAGCAGGGACATCGTGGCATTCCAAAATCTCGCTTTCTTCATATGCAACCTCCAAAATATTAATATTTATTGATACATGGTCAGGACACCCGTTTTAGCGCCCTGTATCAACCTCAGTTGATAGTGGCGATCCCTCGGATTTCATCCAGAGATGCAATACCCAGCTCATCCATCAGTTCCGCTAACTCATCCACAAGCCGAGACATGAAGTCCGGCCGCATAAAGTTCGCAGAACCCACCTGAACCGCGTAAGCACCCACCATGATCTGCTCGATAACAGTTCGCGCGTTGATGATGCCGCCGGAACCAATAATGGGGATACTTGCTGCCTGAATCGCCTCCCGGGTAAGAGAAAGCCCATAGGGCCGGTAACCATAACCCATCGTGGCTGAGATGCCGGAAGCACCGCCACAGCAGAATTTTCTAGTATAGATGTCCACGGCGCAGCCCATCTGACCGTTATAGCAGGTAAAAAAGTCTACCCCGATCCCATCGAGTGTGCGCGTTACCATCCCGACATCATAGCTTCCGGTTGGGGCTTTAGCGCCTACCGCCATAGTTCCAGCTACATGGCGCACACGAGTCATAAATTCGGTAAGCTGTTCCGGCTCCTGCCAGTACTTTGGCTTGCCCGGAGTATAGGGGCAGTTAAGGTTGATTTCCACACCAGCCACCATGCCTGTTTCGGCCACATACCCCACCATTTCCTCCATTTCCTCCATGCCTGCTTCCTTCAAGTCCAGGATTACCGGTGTTGTCTCATAGGGCAGACGAGGAAGAATCTCTTTCACAAATCTGCGGATAGAAATGGCATTGCGCCCAAAGGCGCTCATAAACCCGTCCGGAGATCGGTGGAATTTCAGGTTTCCAGTGGGAGTTCCATCCGTCAAATACATGGAATTCCCCATCAGAGCTCCTAGGCGATTTAAATCAAAAACTCGACTGTATTCGATAATATTTCCAAAAGTAGAGGCAGCAGGCATAATCGGGTTTTTCAGCACTAAGCCGCCGTGAGCTGTGGGGATTATTACATGCAGATCCATCATATCACCTACTCTCTCGTAATAAAGCTGTGTATATCCGCCCCGATATCCACCCGGTTCAGCAAAAGGAAGGGACCTTCCTCGCATACTTTTATGCCGAAAGGAGCATTCTTGCCATGGACAACACAGCCGGTACAAGCACCAATGCCGCAGCCGATCTGGGTAGGCATAAACATCCATGTTTTGCAGCGTACATCATTGGCGGCAAAGCTGTTGTACTCTTTCATCCGCTCGGGATTCAATGCCGCCAAAATCTGTCCGTCATCCATTCCCTCCAGCGCCAAGCATAGTGAATCTACGCTATCTACACAAGATAGAGACACCTCTTCCCCCAAGAGTTGGGAAAATGTCTGACAGTCGCCTCCTACCAACAGCAATAAACGGCACCTCGTTGGCGCAGCCAACAGAAAAGGTACTACGCTTTCATATGTAGCAGGCTCCGCAACCAAAATATAAGATCCGTCTCCTTTTTTTAGAGCACCCTGCCCCCGGGGACCCCAGACCACCACATCGTTGCCCGGCTTCTGCTGATAGAGATCACTACGCAGAGGGGCCAAAACGGTAAAAGTTTCCTCATCTGCACGCTGGATCAGATAGGCATATCCCCATCGCACATCGCCATCGCATGTCTTAATCATCATAAACTGTCCCGGTTCATAGTCCACGTCCCGAAGAGCGATAGTCACTGCCGCCCAGCTACGACCATCAGCCGCGTCACGCCGGGAAACCGACACGATTTTTGTATCATATACAGCTATTTTTTTGTCTACCGAATACATGTCTACTCCCTTTTCCATAATCAGTTTATTTTTGCAACTTACCACTGAGAGATCCTACGACCTTCACTTCACCGCTATTGTCCACAAATATACCGCCAGCTTGATGCTCTTGTTCTAAGTTCTCCAGTAGTTCCCGCCCATCAACTTTTCCCAGCAGAAAGCAGGAGGTGGAGAGGATGTCCGCCAGCGTAGCTGAATCCGCAACTACAGTAGTACTCATCAGCCCGTTGTTCACAGGCATTCCTGATTGGGGGGCCAGCAAGTGATGATACTGTTGCCCCTCTGCCCAGAAGTAGCGATCATAACCACCGGAGGTAGCGCTGCCCATATTCTGGGGGAGAGGAAAGCGGCACAGGATTTTTCCTCTAGGAGCGCGAGGATCCTGAACACCGACCGTCCACTCCCCGCCACTAGGGCCCTTACCCCATACCAACAGATTGCCGCCAAAATCTACATACCCCCGCTCCACACCATGCCGCTGCAGAACAGCTGAAACCTGGTCCGCACCATAGCCCTTGCCTACGGCACCCAGGTCGAGCACGATCCCCGGTTCTGCAATCGTCACTGATCCGTGCTCAATATCTACCTGCAGGCGGCTGTGGCGGATCCGGTCGGCATAGTTCCGCAGTTCTTCCGCTTTTGGAGGAACAGGTGTGGGTGATTCGAAAGCCCATAGGGCGCTGAAACCACCGGTGGCAATCTGGAATGCTCCGCCTGTGCGTCGCCGAAACTCTTCACACAACGCCAGAAGACAGCACAACTCTTCCACCACCGGGTAAGGCTCGCCGGGATGATAGCCGTTGTTTAGGTTGGAGAGCGCAGAGGTGGGATCAAATCGGTTGAGCAACTGATCCACCCGCCGGGCTTCCTTCTCACCCAGCCGCAAGGCATCGTCCAAAATTATCTGGTCACTTCCATCCGCACCAATTTCACAGATCGTATTGTAGAGAGGAAAACATAGCCTCCTCATCCCAGTGCCCCATCTTCTTGGATCTTGGACCAGACTTCTTCCGCCAAAGAGAGGTAGCGATCCCACTCCTCGGCCCGCCGAGGTTCTCGGGTAAAGGGCAGACCGTCCAGATCTAGCAAGTCTTGCCGCTCCAGCACGGCGCACCGCAGATAATCAACCAGAGTATTGAACCCTATGCCAGCAGTGGAGATGTAATCAGGTGCATCATACTTAGACTGCCGGTAATATGGTTTCAACTCAGGGTCCTCGATTTCCTCCTGTCGGTCCGCGAAAATCTCATCGTAATGAAACCTCTGGAGCCGCCCCTCCCCACAAACTACTTGGAGCCGCCCAGTAATGCCGGGCTCCAGAGGCTTGGCAAGTCCATAATAGGTTTCCCCTGATGGTTGATCCAACCGTCGTGCAATCTGTTCTGCCAGCGGTAGCATAGACCTACGGATACTGTTTGAAGCTCCCGTCAGCAGATCAAATTCTCCTGTAAGGCGGTTTTCCTCCAACATTTGCTTTTCCAGATGGGTCAATCCGTTGACCAGAACTACGCCGGTCTGAGCGGTCCTCGCTTTTCCAGCCTGAAAAAAGCTGTAATCCGAAAGGCGTTTGGATACTCCCTGGTATCGTCGGATATAATAGGAAGTAGCGTTGATTTCATTAAACTCCACCATAACCAGCCGCCCCGCTCGATTGACCACTTCCAAGATGCCATGGTATCCCTCGTCACCTGGAAAGTGAGGCGCAAAATAATTTTCAGCCCGGTAGTAGTCCCCACAGATCATCCCTCCAGGCGGTTGGACGCTCCAAAACAGCTTGTCTAGAATCGAAACATTTCCCTCTCGAGCCCGTTTCCTAATTGTAATATCTGCCATATCGCGCTCCTGTGCAGTCGATTTCTTTGTCGATTTTTGCAATCTACTGATAGCCTGATTGTACTACAATCTACACATTCTAGGATTATCGAAAAATTGGCAGTAATATTGCAAAATAGAATACCTGGCCGGCTTGGATAAAGCTACTTGCAGTTTGAAGTCAGTTTGCTATTATGCTATTATAAAAAGGAAAAAGGTTCTGTTTATCTCACATGCAAGCCAAGAGGAAATGTTTATGAAAATAGAATCTCTGAATTATATTTTAGAAGTTTGGCACTGTGGTTCTATCAACGCCGCAGCTAAGGTTCTCTACCTTTCCCAGTCGGGACTCAGCAGCATCATCAAATCAGTGGAAAACGAGGTGGGGTACCAGATCTTTACACGAGGACAAAATGGTATTGTTCCCACCCCACAGGGGACAAATTTTCTCCAATATGCCCAGCGGATTGTTTCGGATTTTCAAGCAATATTAGATATTGGCCGACAAACAGCTCAAGAGCAGAATCTCTCAATCATTAGTTCCCGTTTTTCCTATGCCATGCACTGTTTTTACGATTATATCCGCTCCCGGCCCAGAGGAATTTACCGGGATACTTTTCAGGAGTTTGGTATCAATCGGGCTATTGACACTATCGCGGCAGGCCGCGGCCGTATCGGCATTTTAGTGGTTCAGCGCTGCCAGTTGGAACGATTCCAGCGCATCATGCAGGAAAAACGCCTGGAGTTGTTCATCACAAACCAAACGATGAGCATATCTATCATGATGCCTCAGGAACATCCCTTGGCATCCTATGATATGATCCCCTTTGATGAGCTAAAAAAATATAAATTTGTGGCTGACAGCGATGTCAGCGACGAGGACCTGCTTCTGGAAGATACCCGGACGATTCTTCGCCTCTCCGACCGTGCCAGCACCTATGATGCGATCCACCTGGAGGGCTTCATCTCCACAATTCTTTCCGTAGATGAACCAGACGCTACCCGACACAACTGCATCTGCCGCCCTTTAGCGGGATTTGAGCATCAGTTCGTGATGATCTACTTTAAGCGTCAAGGTATGGATTTCCACAAGCGGGAACTCGGATATTTGGAATATCTTATGGAAAAGCTTCGAGAGTGATAACTGAGGTGTCTTTTTCTCTTCAGTTTGCTCAACCGCAGAAATCATGAGATGTTATCAAGCATCAAATCGTTCTACCATTTCTCGGTTGATCATCTCTGCAATATAAAAATTCTACAAATACCAAAAATGCAACAAACACCGTTCCGTATCTTCGAACAATTTCTTTGCCCCGTGTCGAGTTTAATTTCATTTTGCTTTTCCTCCCAACATTGCGTGTGTGATACTTTCCATTGCTTTTTCACCGGAAGACAGAAATTCACCTACAATAGCACCATCGCTGATAACCAGAATTCTGTCACAGAAATTTAACATTTCTGGTAAATATGATGATAAATGACAACTGCTTCTATATAACTTCCCTATCCACCTCATTTACATCGGATTGTATATGGATGTTGTACGTTATTCGAAAAATTCTCCATAGATACAAGCCGTCAGTCCTGCATCATTACAGTCCAACAGATGTCCACATGCCTGCTATAGTCCCCAAACTGGGCTTATCCACTGTCCCGCCAGAGCGCCTTTCCTTTTGTTCTATCTCCTATCCAATCCAGCAAATCCTTGTCTACCAAGGGTTTGCTGGTTCTCTTTCCTTCCGCTTTATCCGTTCTTGATAATATGCGCCACCAGGCGCATATTGTGTTCGATGAGCGTATTCCTGGCCTCCAGGTCGCCCTGGGCGCAGCGCTCCAGGCAGGACCGCTCCTCCTCCGGGCTGAGGGGCTTGGGGAAAGAGCTGATGTTTCCCGCCAGGTGCAGTGATAAAAACAGGCTGCTCTTCAGCAGCAGCATGGCCGTCGTCAGCATGGCGCGCCTCCCTTCCCTTCACCCTATGTCCCCTGGGACTGTCCCTATGCGCCCTCTCCAGGGGACAGCGGGGACCTGCCGGAAGTTTTTCTTCCCTTTTCCGCCGATCCGTGGTAAGGTATTTCCATCAAGCCAGCCGCCTGACCGGCGGCCTGTCCACAGAAGGAGGACCTCACCATGGCGCAGTACATCATGGCCCTTGACGCCGGCACCACCAGCAACCGCTGCATCCTCTTCGACCAGGAGGGCCGCGCCCGGGCCGCCGCCCAGAAGGAATTTCCGCAGATTTTCCCAAAGCCCGGCTGGGTGGAGCATGACGCACGGGAGATCTGGGCCACCCAGCTGGGCGTGGCGGTGGAGGCCATGGGAAAGATCGGAGCCACAGCCGCGGACATCGCCGCCATCGGCATCACCAACCAGCGGGAGACCACCGTGGTCTGGGACAGGGCCACCGGGGAACCGGTGTACAACGCCATCGTCTGGCAGTGCCGCCGCACCAGCGCCTACTGCGACGAGCTGAAAGCAAGGGGCTACGCGGAGGCGATCCGCCGGAAGACGGGGCTGGTGGTGGACGCCTACTTCTCCGGCCCCAAGATCCGCTGGATCTTGGACAACGTCCCCGGCGCCCGGCGGCGGGCGGAGGCGGGGGAGCTCCTCTTCGGCACAGTGGAGACCTGGCTGATCTGGCTGCTCACCGGAGGCCGGGTCCACGTCACCGACTACTCCAACGCCTCCCGGACCATGCTCTTCAACATCAACACCCTGGACTGGGATGATGAGCTGCTGGACCTCATGGATATTCCCCGGTCCATGCTCCCCACCCCCGTTCCCAGCAGCCAGGTCTATGGGGAGACCGACCCGGGGTTCTTCGGCCGTTCCATTCCCATCGCCGGGGCCGCCGGGGACCAGCAGGCCGCTCTCTTCGGTCAGGCCTGCTTTACCCCCGGCCAAGCCAAGAACACCTACGGCACCGGCTGCTTCCTGCTGATGAACACTGGAGACAAGCCCGTCTTCTCCAGCAGCGGTTTGGTGACCACCGTGGCCTGGAGCCTGGGGAACCGGGTCAGCTACGCCCTGGAGGGCTCCATCTTCGTGGCGGGGGCCGCCATCCAGTGGCTGCGGGACGAGATGAGGCTCATCGACTCCGCCGCCGACAGCGAGTACCACGCCGGGAAGGTGTCCGACACCGCCGGGTGCTACGTGGTCCCCGCCTTCACCGGCCTGGGGGCCCCCTACTGGGACCAGTACGCCCGGGGGGCCATTGTGGGCCTGACCCGTGGCGTGAACAAGAACCACATCATCCGGGCCACCCTGGAGTCCATCGCCTACCAGGTCAGCGACGTGCTGGAGGCCATGCGGGCCGACTCCGGCATCGCCCTGACCAGCCTGAAGGTGGACGGCGGGGCCAGCTCCAATAATGTGCTCATGCAGCTCCAGGCCGACATTCTCCAGGTCACCGTCCACCGTCCGGTGTGCGTGGAGACCACCGCCCTGGGGGCCGCCTATCTGGCGGGCCTGGCCGTGGACTACTGGTCCAGCCAGGAGGAGATCGCCCGCAACTGGGCCGTGGACCGGACCTTCCTCCCCGCCATCACCACCCAGGAGCGGGACAAAAAGCTCCAGGGCTGGAAGCGGGCGGTCACCCGGGCCTTCGACTGGGAGGAGTCCTGATTCTCAGGTTACCGGCAGACATCCCCAGCGCGGCGGGGCCATTTCTCTGGCCCCGCCGTCTTTCTCTTGACAAACATATCGCGAGCTGATATATTTAATATATCAGCTCGCGATATGTTTGATTCTGCAAGCCACAACCTGACGAGGAGAAATATTGATGGAGCGATTTCAAAAAATTTATCAGCAGGGCGCCATTGATGTGGTTGAAATTTGGGTAGACACGGAAACAGGCGTCAACTACGTCTTTCACCGGAACGGAAACGCGGCAGGCTTTACGCCGTTGCTTGACAAAGAGGGAAAACCGATCGTAACGCCATAAGCG
>LBJMC04202__coassemble_949_pt1 | contig 17090 bp, 17 predicted proteins | sample LBJMC04202__metabat2_low_PE_024 | metagenome-assembled genome bin LBJMC04202
GGGAACAATGCCCCTGTCCAGCTACGGCGACGGCGTCAAGAAGGTTTTGTCTATCGCCAGCGGGATCGCAAGAGCTGTGAATGGTGTACTGCTGATCGATGAGGTGGAGACAGCCATCCACTCCCGCTACTTTGAAGATATTTTCCGTTTCATCGCCTCCGCATGCCGCAAATTCGGTGTGCAGGTCTTTATCACCTCTCACAGCATCGAAGCGATTGACGGGTTCCTATCCATTATGGATTATGAGAAGACGACCGAACAGGAGGACCCTGTCAGCGTTGTGACGCTCAAAAAAGATTGGCGTTCTTCGCTTAGCTATGCCCGGGTCCTGTCTGGCTGCCACGTTCACCAGAACCGGGAGCAGTTTGGCTTCGAGGTGCGCCTATGAACAAATTGATTCTGTGTGAAGGCAAGACCGATGCCATTTTGCTCAGTTATTATTTATTTGGGATGCGTTCAGCAATGGACGCCCTGCAAGCGGGGACCTAAAAACTTCCAAATCTCTGTGGATGAAAAATCTGGTGAGTCGGCTTACTGGTATTAGCGGGGAGAGGATCACCTGTTAATTTGCGGTGTAGGCGGAAAGGATAAGTTCGGCAGATTTTTTACAGATAAGATACAGGCGGCGATTCTTGACGCCCAAGTGTTCTCCAAAGTCGCTCTGGTTGCCGACCGGGATGATCGGCAAGAGGAGGATATCACGGCAGAAGTGTGTCGGATTTTTGCTCCGGCTATCACACAGGCCAAGCAAAATCACTGGGTCGAGAATGCTTATCAGGATGGTTTCGGTCAGAAGCAGACGCTGTCGTTTTTGCTACTGATTATCCCGACTATCCAGCAGGGCGCTTTGGAGTCGCTGTTGCTGGAGGCGATCTCGGAAGACCCATATGACCGCGAGATCGTTACGCGCAGTACAGCGTTTGTGGAAGAAATCGGACCTTATGCGGAACGCTATATTGGACAAGCCCGCTTGAAGCTGAAAGCCCGTCTGGGGGTCACCTGGGCAATCCAATCACCGGGGAAGGAGTTTCATTTTATTGATGAACAGATCCGGGCCATTCGATGGGAGCGCTCAGATGTTCTGGCAAAATGTTTTTCGCAGTTGGTTTTCATATGACAGTGACAAAGAGGGACACTGCAGATGCTGTTCTGCAGTGCCCCTTACCACATTTTTAGATCTTGCCGGCTTTTCAATAGGAGGAGGTTTGTCCAACCGGATAGACTATGATTGAAATGAAAACAGCATGACCAATGTGAATAACCTCGCCTGTTCAGCTTTCCACTACAATGCAATTTATGATTTCGGGACGAAAGCGCAACAGTTTAGAGGGTTAATTTGCGATTTTAAGGCCCTATTTTAAAGACTTTTTCCGCCGACGTTATTTTATATTACGTTCACTTTTCATTCAAGCAGTGGAAAGGAGGAGTATAACATGAGAGAGCGGACCTACATCTGCTGTGATCTGAAAAGCTTCTACGCCTCGGTGGAGTGCGTGGAGCGGGGGCTGGACCCCATGACCACCAACCTGGTGGTGGCGGACAAAAGCCGCACGGAGAAGACCATCTGCCTCGCTGTGTCCCCCTCCCTGAAAGCCTACGGCATCTCCGGCCGGGCCCGGCTGTTCGAGGTGGTCCAGCGGGTGGCGGAGGTCAATGCCCAGCGGCAGCGGAGCGCCCCCGGGCGGCAGTTTGCCGGTTCCTCCTGGCATGACCGGTCGGTGCGGGAAGATCCGTCCCTGGCCCTGGACTACATCGTGGCTCCGCCCCGGATGGCCCTCTACATCGACTGGAGCACCAGGATCTATCAGGTCTATTTGAAGTATATCGCCCCGGAGGACATCTTCCCCTACAGCATCGACGAGGTCTTCATGGACCTGACCAATTATCTGGACACCTACAAAATGACGGCCCGGGAGCTGACCCGGACCATCATCCTGGATATCCTGAAAACTACCGGCATCACCGCCGCGGCGGGCATCGGTACCAACCTCTATCTGGCCAAGATCGCCATGGACATCGAGGCCAAGCACGTCCCGGCGGACGAATACGGCGTCCGCATCGCCTCGCTGGATGAGATGAGTTACCGCCGCTCCCTGTGGGGTCACCGCCCCCTCACCGACTTCTGGCGGGTAGGGAGGGGGTACGCCGCCAAGCTGGAGGCCAATGGGCTGTACACCATGGGAGACATCGCCCGGTGCTCCATCGGCAAGCCCAACGAGTACCACAATGAGGAACTGCTGTATAAGCTGTTCGGGGTGAACGCGGAGATCCTCATCGACCACGCCTGGGGCTGGGAGCCCTGCACCATCGCGGACGTGAAGGCCTATAAGCCGGAGCACAAGAGCATCGTCTCCGGCCAGGTGCTCCAGTGCCCCTACGACTTTGCGAAGGCCCGGCTTGTGGTCCGGGAGATGGCGGACAGCCTGGCATTGGAACTGGTGGACAAGAGGCTGGTGACAGACCAGATCGTCCTGACCGTGGGCTACGACATTGAGAACCTCAGCGACCCGGCCCGGCGAAAGCGGTACACCGGCCCGGTGACCACCGACCGCTACGGCCGGAAGATCCCCAAGCACGCCGTGGGGACGGAGAACTTCGACTATACCTCATCCTCCAGCGTCCTGCTGAAAGCGGCCACCGCCCTCTACGACCGGATCGTGGACAAAAACCTGCTGATCCGCCGACTGAGCCTCAGCGCCAACAAGCTGCTGGACGAGGCCTCCGCCCCCAAGCGGGAGGAGCCTGCCCAGCTGGACCTGTTCACGGACTACGCTGCCCAGGAGGCGCGGCAAAAGGCGGAGGCGGCGGCGCGGGCAAAGGAGCGGAAGCTCCAGGAGGCCATGCTGGGCATCAAGAAAAAATATGGAAAAAACGCCATTCTGAAGGGGATGGACCTGGAGGAGGGCGCCACCGCCCGGGAGAGGAATCGGACCATAGGAGGGCACCACGAATGACGGGACCTTACAACGACATCATCCATCTGCCCCACCCCACTTCCGCCAAACATCCCCGAATGCCCATCCAGGACAGGGCGGCCATCTTCAGCCCCTTCGCCGCCCTCACCGGTCACAGCGCCGCCATTGCGGAGACCGCCCGGCTGACGGACCGGCGGATGGAGCTGGACGAGGACACAAAAATGGAATTGGATCTGAAGCAGCAGGTCCTCAACAACATCGTCGCGGAGCACCCGGAGATCACGGTCACCTGGTTCCGGCCTGATGAGCGAAAGGAGGGCGGGGCCTATGTCACCACCGCCGGCCGGCTGAAAAGAATCAACGAGGTGGAGCGCACCTTGGTGCTGACGGACGGCACAGAGATCCCGCTGGCGGATGTGGTGGGGATCGAGGGCGACTGCTTCCGGGGACACCTTGGGGAGGAAAAATAGCGGTTGAGCAATAGAAGGTCACGCGGCGTTTATAGCGTTGCGCCTCCTGGAAGATCGATATCAGCTCCATCACTCATCCGGAAATATCTCTCGACGATACCGTGTCTGTGTTCTATACTGAGCGGCAAGAGATTGCTTTAAGAATGCAAAGATGACGAGAATACTGTTTGCTGTATTCAGACCGCGAAAAAGCCTCGCAGAATTCCGCCTTCACTCGCCCCACGGCCCGGCCCTACCGGATGTCCTGGTAGAGCCGGGCGATTTTTTCGATGTCCACCCCGGCCCGGTAGAGGCAGCGGAGGCAGAACATCTTCGCCATGGTGACCAGGGGGCTGCCCTGGCGGTAACGGCGGGCGGAGGTGACGATCTGTCCCGGCAGCACCGTTAAAGGGATCTTCCGGGCCTTCATCCGCCGGGAGAACTCGTAATCCTCCATCAGAGGCAGGTCCGGGAAGCCCCCCATGTCCTGGAACAGGTCCCGGCGGACAAAGATGCCCTGGTCCCCGAAGGCGATGTGCCACCGCCGGGAGCGGAAGTTGGACAGGAAGGTGTTGCAGCCCATGAAGGGACCGTCGTAGTCAAAGGCGATGGTGAAGCAGCCGAACACCGCCCCGGCCTCCACCGCCCGCCGGATCTGCTCCGGCCCGTCGGCGGGCAGGAGGCTGTCGCAGTGGCTGAACCACAGCACGTCCCCGGCCGCGGCGGCCGCGGCGGCGTTCATCTGTCGGGCCCGGCCCTTGGGGCAGGAGAGCACCGGATAGCGGTCCCCGATGGCCTCCGTCGTGCCGTCTGTACTGCCCCCATCGGCGAAGAGCACCTCCATCGGTCCCGCCAGGGTCGCTAAATTCTCCAGGCAGGAGCCGATGGCTCGCCGTTCGTTGTAGACGGGGATGATGAGGGAGAGGTCCATCTACAGCGCCACCCCCTTAAGGAAGTCCCGGCGGACGTAGGTCTCCAGAATGTTCTTCAGAAAATCCTCTGATAGGTACTGGCCCAGCTTAGCACGGGTGTCGGCGTTGGTGAGGACCCGGCCGGGCTGGGCGTACTCCACCGCGGCCATGGCACACCAGCTCACCCCCCGCAGGCAGGTGACGGTGAAGTAGAGGGGCAGGCGTTCCGCAAGGGAGCGGAGGTCGAACCGTCCCCCCACAGCGGTGGCGTACTGCCGGAGGAAGTCCCCAATGTCCGCCGGAGAGAGAATCACGTCGGTCTTCCAGAAGGTGGTGGTGGGGGCCAGGAAGTGGCCCAGGTCCTGGGCGGGCTCGGAGACCAGGGGCTTCTCCCAGTCCACCAGATAGCTCCGCTCCCCGGGGTTGATGAGGAAGTTGCCGGAGTTCAGCTCCGTGCTGACGATGGCCGGCGGAGCGGGGGAGGGTTCCCCCAGAGACAGGCGGCCCACCTCCCGGATCAGGGCCTCCAGCAGGCGGCAGGCGGTCTTGTCCGCCCCCTCCCAGGTAAGGTAGCGCCCCGCCATGTCCAGACACTCCCGGTAGATGCTCTGCGCCGGGCGGTCCGGCCGCAGGAGCCGGGTGTTCTCCGGCACCGGCAGGGCGTGGATGTCCGCCAAGATCTCCGCCGCCGCCCCCATGTCCTCCTCGTACCGCAGGTGGCGGCCCGGTAGCCAGGTCATCACCAGGGCGCCGTAGGGCAGGATGGCCCGGCTGTCGTCATAGAACAGGGGCCGGGGCGTGCGGCCGGTGGGGAGCAGGTCGGTGAGGGCGAAGAACTCGTAGGCAATTTGGTCCGGCAGGTGCATCTGGCTGCCGGTGTTCACCCGCAGCACCAGGTCCTGGCCGGTGGCCGGGTGGCGGAAGCGGAAGTTGGCGTTGTACTCCCCCTGTCCCAGGGAGGCGAAGGGGATATCCGTCCCCGGCGGCAGGCCCAAAGGGTCCAGAAAGGCCGGGCTGTGGACGTATTGCTGAAAGGCTTCCGTATGGATCATGAGGCGCCTCCTGTTGGGAAGAGTTGTCTTAAGTACCGGGCGGTGTGGCTCTCCGCCCCCGCCAAGGCACGGCGGAGGGCCCGCAGGTCCTCCGGGGTGTCCACGTCGGCGCAGGCCGGGGCCGGGGCGAAGGAGCGGCCCGCCGCTTCCAGGGCCGCCACAGCGTCGCCGTATACGTCGCCGCTTCCATACCGCTTGTCGGCGAAGAGGGGTGGGCAGGGCCGTTTCAGCCCCACCAGGTAGTAGCCGCCGTCTAGGGTGGGGCCCAGGGTGGCGTCCGCCCCCTCCAGGGCGGCGAAAGCCCCGTTGAGGTGGGCGGCGGTGAGCAGGGGTAGGTCCGAGCCAATGAGGACACAGGGGCTGTGGCCCAGGGCCAGGACGCGGTCCATGGCCGCCGCCATCCGCTGTCCCAGGTCCGCCCCCTCCTGGGGGAAGAGGCCCCGGGCGAAGGGGAAGATGTCCACCAGCGGTCCCCGGCCTCCCTCCGGAGTGTAGGCCACGTATACCGCCGCCCCGGTCTCCCGGCAGGCCCGGGCCACGTCCCGAAGAAAGGCGGCATGGAGCTCGGCGCACGCCTCCCCGGAGAGAAGGGGCATGAGCCGGGTCTTGGTCTGGCCCGGCACCGGCGCTCGGGTGAAGCAGATGACGGCTCTATCCATGTTTCGCCTCCTCATCGGGGTAAAAGATCGCGTTTGACAGGTCCACCCGGCAGTGAAGGGTGTGGCCCACTGGCCAGGGAGGCGGCGACTGCAAGGGGATGTCCAGCGCCGTGCCGTCCGCCGTCACCCACCTGGTCAGAGTATCCGCCCCCCGGAAGCGGCACTCTGTCAGGCGCAGGGCCAGAGGGCCGGGGCGGGCCAGGTCCACGGCGGCGGGGCGGAGGAGCATGTGGTACTCCCCGGGCGGCAGCTCCGCCGGGCAGGTCAGGCAGGGGGAGGTGAAGGTCCCATTTTCCACCTGTCCCGCCAGATAGGCGCATCCGCCGAAGTAGTCCGCCGCCCGGCGGCTCACCGGGCGGCCGTACACCGCCTCCGGCGTGCCCTGCTGGATCAGCTCCCCCTCCAGCAGCAGGGCAACCTGGTCGCTCATAGCCAGGGCCTCCCGCTGGTCGTGGGTCACCAGAATGGTGGTGGCGGCGAACTCCCGGTGGAGGGAGAGGACCAGCTCCCGCATGTCCTCCCGCAGGTCCTCGTCCAGGGAGGAGAAGGGCTCGTCCAGCAGCAGCAGGGCCGGCTCCGCCGCCAGGGCCCGGGCCAGGGCCACCCGCTGCTGCTGCCCGCCGGAGAGGGTGTCGATCCGCCGCTGGCCACAGCCCGGCAGCTGGACCCGCTCCAGCAGGGCCTCCGCCCGCTCCAGCCGCTGCCGTCGGTCCACTCCCCGCATCTTCAGGGGGAAGGCCACGTTCTCCGCCACCGTCATGTGGGGGAACAGCCGCAGGTCCTGAAAGACGATCACCGCCCCCCGCCTGTGGGTGGGCAGGGCCGTCACGTCCCGGCCCCCCAGGAGGACCTGCCCCCCAGTGAGGGGCACCAGCCCCGCCACGGCTTTCAGCAGGGTGCTCTTTCCGCCGCCGGAGGGGCCCAGCAGGGCCAGAAAGGCCCCGTCTTCCACCGCCAGGGACACATGGCGCAGGATGGGCGCGCCTCCCAGGGAGACGGACAGATCGTTGACACGCAGTTCCATTACAGCTCGCCCCTCCTCTCCAGGCGGTGGATGGCCCACTCGAACAGGGCGAACACCAGCAGGGCCGAGCCGGTGAACACCGCGGCGTAGGCGGAGGCCAGGGGGCGGTCTCCGCTCTGGATGTAGGGCACCAGCACCATGGCCAGGGTTCGGACCCGGCCGCCCCCCACGATGAGGGTGGAGAAGTACTGGCTGTAGGACAGGGTGAAGGCCATGGACAGGGAGGAGAGGATGCCTGGGACCAGCCGGGGCAGGGTGGCCCACCGGAAAGCTGCCAGAGGCCCGGCCCCCAGCACCGCCGCCTGCTCCTCCAGGTCCGCCCCCACTGCCGCCGTCACGTCGGTCATGATGGCAATGGCGTAGGGCAGGGCGGTCACCAGGTGGACCAGCAGCACCCCCGCCACCGTGTCCGCCAGCCCCAGGCGGAGAAAAACCAGGTGGACGCCGATGGCGAACACCGTGCCGGGGATCAGCAGGGGCAGCAGGCCGCAGAACCGGGCCAGAGACCTCCCGGGAAACCGGTAGAGCTCCGTGGCCCGGGCGGTAAGGACCGCCACTGCGGTGCTGAGGACCGCAGTGGTCCCCGCCAGGGCCACGCTGCTGCCCAGGAGCTGGAGGAGGCTTGTGGAGCCGAACAGCAGCTCCCGGAGGGTCCGGAGGGTGTAGGTCTCCGGAGTCAACCGGGGCCAGGGCCACCGGCCCGTGACGCTCCACACCAGCAGCAGCGCCGCCGGCAGGAGGATACACACCGCTGTGACCAGCAGCACCAATCGTGAAAACCACTTCTTACCCATGATCTCCTCCCATCCGCCGCAGCAGCCACCGGGTGAGGAGGGCGTAGAGCCCCGCCATGGCCACGGACAAAACCAGGATCACGCCGTACATGGCCATGGCGTAGGGCCGGTCCCGGAGCTCCGGGCTCATGTAGGCGAGGTACGCCTCCACCGGCAGGGCCTTGGGCAGGGTGGCTCCCAGGAGCATAGGCAGCTCGTAGCCCCCGAAAGCGAAGATGAAGATGATGAGGGTGGCCCGGCACACCGCCGGCAGGCTCAGGGGCAGGGTGACGGAAAAGAAGCTCCGCAGGGGGGACGCTCCCAGGTCCTCCGCCGCCTCACCCAGGGTCCCGCTGACCCCGGACATGAGGGCCAGGGTGAAGTAGGCCACGAAGGGGACCTCCTTCCACAGGTAGGCCGCCACGGCCCCCTCATAGCCCGGGGTGTACAGGAGCTGGGGGAACTGGGTGAAGTCGGAGATCAGACCAAGGGCGCAGGCCAGCCGGGCCAGAAGCCCCGTCTGGGAGAAGATCAGGATGGTGAACAGGGCCACCACCGCGTGGGGTACCAGGATGGGGAGCCGCAGGACGTAGGTGATGAGCCCTCCGGAGCGCCCCCGGGCGGTCAGGGCGGCGCACACCGCCGTCCCCAGAACGGCGGCCAGGAGGGCGGAGCCGGCGGCGACGCCCAGGCTGACGGCCAGGGACCGAAGAAAGTCCTCGTCCCGGAGAATATCCAGATAGTAGGAGAAGGTGATCTCCTCCAGGCCGAAGGCGGGTACCCACCCCAGGCTCTGGGCCAGGACGCAGGCGCAGGCGGCCAGCACCAGCAGCGTGACGGCTGCCAGGGGCAGCAGGAGGAAAACAGCGGTCCTCGGTTTTCTCATGGCGCTCCTCTCCGGGAACGGGAAAGAGGCGCGCCCATTGGGCGCGCCCTTCGGTCCCTTGTCAGTCGTTATACTGGCCCACAACCTCGTCCAGCCAGATCTCCTCGATCACCGGCACCAGGTCCGCCGGTATCTCCGGCAGGCGGTGGCTGAGGAGCTCTGCCTGGGTGAGGACGCCCTGGCCCAGGTCCACGGCGTCGAAGGCGGCCCGCTCCTCCTGGCTGAGCTTGTCCGCGTCCACCACCGGCAGCTCCCGCAGGGTCTCGTACTGGCTGAGCTGCACCTCGGCGGAGAGGATGGCGTCGATGACCACCATGGCCCCGGCCTTGTTGGGGGAATTGAAGGCGATGGCCATGTAGTTGGTGTTGCCGATGGTGCCGTTATCAAACACAAAGGTCCGGGTGGTGTCGCTGAGGAGGCCCTGGTCGATGCCGGTGGCCACGGTGAAGGGGGCGTAGCTCATGGACATCACCAACTCCCCGTCGGCGAACATGGAGTCCACGGTGGTGGAGGAATCCGGGAAGGTCCGGCCCTCGTTCCACAGATAGGGGTTCAGCTCCCGGAGGTACTCCAGGGCGGGCTCTATGGCGGCTTTCACCGTGTCATAGTCCGCTTCCATGTCCTGGAACTGCTCCCAGCCGCACACCTCATAGATGATGTTGCGGACGAAGGCGCTGCCGGTGAAGTCCGGCGGGGCGGGGTAGGTGACCCGGCCGGGGTACTGCCGGCAGTAGTCCAGCAGCGCTTGAGCGGAGGCGGGGGCCTCCGGGGTGACGGCGCTGTCGTTGTAGAGCACCAGCTGGGCTTTGGCGTAGGGTGCCTCGTAGCCCTCGATGGGCATGGAAAAGTCGTTCAGGGTTTCCGGATCCTCGGTATCGATGTAGGCCTCCACATTGGGCAGCTTGTCGGTGAAGGGGCCGTAGAGCAGGCCGTTCTCCTTGGCGGAGTAAAAGTTCTCGCCGTTGATCCAGATCATGTCGATGCTGCCGGCCTCCGTTCCCGCCTCCTTCTCACCGGCCAGCTTGGCCAGGATGTCCTCAATGTTCATCCCCACCACCTCCAGGGTGATGTCGTAGCGCTCGGAGACGTAGTCCGCTACGGCGGAGTTCAGCCAGTTGTTTCGGTTCTCATCGCCGCCCCATCCGTAGAAGGTGACGGTGGTGCCCCGGGCGGCCTCCACGACCTCCTCCCAGGAGGCGGCCTCCAGGTCCAGCCCGGCGGAGCCGGTCCCCTCCCCGCTCCCGCCGCCGCAGGCCGCCAGGGAGAGGGCCATGGCCAGGGCCAGGAGCAGGGTCAGCATTCGTTTCACACGCATGGTCAAAAAAGTCCTTTCTCTTTCTTCCCTCTCACATGTCGATCCGGGCGGAGAGGATGGCGTCGTATACATGCCGGCGGTAGACCTCCCGGTCCCGGATCCGGGGCAGGCGCGCCCGGAGGGGCGGTCCGTCGGCCAAAAGCTGCCCCGTCCCCAGGGACGCCGCCGTGGGGGTGATGATGCGCTCCCCGCCGGAAAAGAGGTCCGGCCGGAGCAGCTGCGCCGCCGCCATCACGTCCCAGTTGATGAAGCCCTGGAGGTTCCAATCCCGTTCATAGACCTCAAACCAGTCCTCCAGGACCTGGGGCAGGAACCGGGCGGCGGGGGTGTGGCTCTCCGCCAGCCGCTGCCGGAGCTCCCCGGCGGGGAAGTAGGAGTCCAGGCAGTTCTGGGCGGTGGCCACCGCCACGTTTTTTCCCCGGGAGAGGACCGCCAGGGCCGCCTCTGGGTCCACGGAGAAGTTCAGCTCCGCCATGGGCCGCCCGCCCACTACCAGGGGGCCGGTGACCCCGCCCATAAGGGAGATGGCGGAGACATTGTCAAAGAAGCCGCGGTCCGCTGCCCATGCCCCCAGCAGGTTGGTGGCGGAGCCGGTGACCAGCAGCCGCAGGGCCCCGGCCCGCTTCCGTGCGGCCTCCGCAAGAAACTCTGCCGCCGGGGAGGCCCGGTGGGCAGGGCCGTCGGCCCCCCGGAGCACCGGGATATCCTCCCGGCCCCACCGGGCCAGCAGGTCCAGGGTGTTGCGATAGACGACTTCCTGGGTGCTGTTGCCGAAGGAGCAGGTCACCGCCAGCAGCTCCACCTGGGGGGAGCCCAGCAGATAGAGGAGGGCCAGGCCGTCGTCCATGTCCCGGCCCGGGACCCCCATAGTATTGTCGCAGTCGAGGATCAGGGGAACCCGGTCCGTCATGGCGACACCGCCTTTCTCAGGTTCCGCGTGAAAGCCAGTCGGTTGCCCCAGCCACGGTGGCTGCTGGGGCCAAAGAGCATCTCCAGCAGATGGAGGGTTGGCAGCCCCTCCCCCTGGAAGGCCCCCAGGCACCCCTCGCAGCAGCTGACCACCGGCAGCCCCGCCGGGAACTCCGCCGCCCGCCGCCGGCGCATGGCGGCGCTCTTCTCCGGTTCCAGGGTGTGGGTCATGTGGTAGTTGCCGCAGCAGATGGTCCGCTCCCGGCAGTGGGCGGGCTCGGCGACCGCCGCTCCCGCCAGGGCCAGCAGGGCCCGGACCGCCTCCTGGTCCGCTTTCTCCCGGCGGGTGGGGCAGGGATCGTGGACCACGCAGGATCTTGCCGGAGCCGGGGACAGATCCTCCGGGCGGAGACGCTGCTCCAGCACAGGCCAGAGGGAGATGACCTGAACGCCCCCCAGCTCCCGCAGCTGGACGCCGCAGTTGGGGCAGGCGGTGTAGATCCGCTCCACCCCCCGCCGCTCCAGCAGACGGCGGAGCTTCTCCCGCCGCTTTTCATACCGCTCCGGCTCCAGGTACCGGGTGGGCTGGCCGCAGCAGCAGGCGGAGAGGCCCATGTCCTTCTCCTCCCGCCGCAGGACCGCCAGAGTCCGCTCCAGGATGGCGGGGTCCAGGCTCATCAGGGCGCAGCCCGGCCAGAACACCGCCCGGCTGGCGGTCATACCCATGAGGGGCGGGCTGAAGGAGGCGGCCTGGTGGACCGCCATCCCCAGGCGGCCCGCCTTATCCATTCTTTTTCTCCCCGGCGGCCTTCTTTGCCTGCCGGTCGTTGTAGAGGCCCTTGGCGATGACGCACAGGATGCTCAGGGCGAAGATGCACAGCAGGGCGGTGACGAAGTACTTCACTCCGCCGGTGAGCATGCCGCCCACATAGGAGTAGACGATGGTGGCGGGGAGCTGGCCCACGCCGGTGGCCAGGAAGAAGGACCAGAAGCCGATGGAGGTCAGCCCGGCGAAGTAGCTCACCGCGTCAAAGGACACGAAGGGCAGCAGGCGGCAGACCAGGATGGTGTTCCGGCCATACTTCTGGAAGTAGCCCTCCACGCTGGCCAGGGCGCCCTTGCCGGCGTACTTCTCCACCGCGTCCCGGCCCAGGGCCCGGGCGATGAAGAAGCACAGAGCCGCCCCGGCCATGGCGCTGGACCAGGAGAGGATGGCCCCCTGCCACCAGCCGAAGATGGCGGCGTTGGCGAAGGTGATGAGGAAGGCGGGCAGGGGAGCGATCACTGAGGAGAACACCATCAGCAGGAAAGAGATCACCGCGGCGTAGGCCCCGTAGGAGCGGATGAAGTCCACCACCGCCCCCACATCCGCCGAGCCCAGCACGGCGGCGGCGTGGTCTACATAGGTCCTTACCGTGGGGACGGCGAAATAGACGGCCACCAGCACTGCCGCCGCCCCGATCACACACCATTTCCAATACTTTCTTTTCACGCTTCACGATCTCCCTTCTTGTTGTCCTCCCCGGCGGGAAAGAGCCGCCGGCCCAGCCAGGCGGTCCCAGCCAGCAGCAGCGCCAGCAGGCACAGAGCCAGCCAGAAGTCCGGGGAGGCGGGGTCCAGGGCCTTGTCCCCGATGTTGATAAAGACCACCGTGCCGGGGATGATGCCGATGGACGAGGCCGCCAGATATGTCCCCAGGGACATGGAGGTCAGGCCAAAGGTGTAGTTGATGAGGTTGTAGGGCACGGCGGGGATCAGCCGCAGGATCACCAGCAGCACAAAGCCCTCACGGCCCCCGGCCCGCTCCAGCCGGGCCCGCCACCGGGGCGAGAGCTTCCGCTCCACGTAGCGGCGGACGGCCTCCCGACCCACGTACCGGGACAGGAGGAACATCAGCGCGCAGTTGAGCATGGCCCCCAGGAAGGTGTAGGCGCTGCCCGCACACAATCCGAAGAGCAGTCCCCCCGCCAGGGCCAGCACCGCCACCGGGAAGAACATCGCCGGCAGCAGGACGAAGAGGCCCACATAGGCCGCCGGGGCCCAGGACCCCAGGCCTGCCAGGCTGTCCCGGATGTCCTGGGCGGAGACCCGGGAAAAAATCAGCCCATACAGGGCAATGACCGCCAGGACCCCGAGGAGGGCGGCGGCCGGAAGTCGATATCGTTTCATGATGTCACCAACGGTTAGAGCCTGTTTTTGTCTATTATACGGAAGCGTCTGGTGGAATGTCAAATATATTTCCTATAAACGGCATTGTTAATTTCAATAAACGCCCCGTCATCTACTGCTTTTTTCATTTTGACTTTTCCACCCCGCTGGGGTACAATACGGCAAGCCTCACGGGGCTGAGAACAATATGTAAAACCAGATATCGCAAGGAAAATTTGGAGGTAACTACAATGAAGAAGCTGTACGCTGTTCTGCTGGCCATGGTGATGGTCCTGTCCCTGGCCGCCTGCAGCCAGAACGCCGCCAACAACGCCGGCAGCGGCGACGAGGGCGAGAGCCAGAATGTTGAGATGCAGTACATGACCGTGGAGGAGCTCAACGACGTGCTGGGCACCGATGGCTACGTGATCCTGGATGTGCGGAAGGCCGCCGACTATGAGACCTCCCACATCCCCGGCGCTGTGTCCGCCGACATGGACGCCGCTGTTAATGGCGACACCGCCGCCGGCGAGGAGACCATGACCGCCGCTACCGAGGGCCTGGACGACACCCTGGTGCTGGTATGCTACTCCGGCAAGAAGTACGCCCAGGCCAGCACCAACGCCCTGAGCGCCATCGGCTACGATATGGATAAGGTGGTCACTCTGGAGGGCGGCTTCACCGCCTGGACCGAGACTTACCCCGACAACGTGGAGTAAGCCGCTGAAAAATACATCCTGTCAGTCAAATCGGGAGGTTCCGCATCGCGTCCGCGATGCGGGACCTCTTTTTAGTCTGTCAAAAAATCCTGACAGACTGAGATATTAAGTGTCCCCGTTACTTTAATTTTATGATAGAGGTATCGTAAATAGATTCTGCTCTGCCCATCTACAAAACATATGATGAGCTTCCTATTATGTTGTCTGTTCCCAAGGTAGCCGCTGCCTTGGGTATCTCTCGGGCCAGCGCCTATGAGCTTGCCCACCGAAAGAGCTTTCCGGCAATGCTGAGCAAACAGATAAATACCAATAAGGGGTGACCGCTGAATGGCAAAACACAGAAGCGGTTTTCACGCCGGATGGAATATGGGGATGCATCTGCATGTACCGAATGCGGTAGAAAAGCCTTTCGCCTATTCCTGTTTTACTGCATGAATTGGGCCATCTGCTCTATAATTAACGAGACCGGAGCCATAGATCAAATTCCCTCCTCACTTCGGACATACTTACGCCGTCTGGGGACAGAGCCTGATGCTCTTACCGTATTGCAATTCAGGATGTCTTTGCAGACACCTTCATGCTTGCGGTGATGAGCCGGTATCCGGAGTTGGAACCACCCATACCGGGGCTGTCAGAGCAAGCGTTCAATGTTAGTTACGAGTACATGAGCACACTTCTCGATGGAATGCATAGTTCGACAGACTACTTGATGAAACAGCAATAAAATAAACTTTGGAAAGGAGAGATGCTTATGGAAAAACTTGCGTCGATTTTTTGCCATATACCGAATGGCATGCTGAAGGACGAGGCTCATCGGGAACTGTGGAGACAGCACGACCGGCTGGCACAGGAGGCAAACCGGATGGGAAGAACCATTGAGCACTGCTTCTTCCATATGGGAGAATTTGACCTTGAAAAACCGGACAAGGTGTTCCTCCGCTTGATGCAGCGAGCGCAAGCGGACGATTTGGGCCTCGTGTTGATCGAAAATAGGGAGCGATTTCCGTTGACACATCAAGCCCAGATCCCGCAAATGGATGTGTACTTTGTGCAGGAACAGCAGCAGGAAGTATTTGGTTTTCGGGAACTGCGGATCGGGATGGACGACGACGTTCCCCAATGCGGCTGTATATATTTCGGTTTTTAGTTGAAATCTGTCGGAAACTGTGTCACAACAGAAAAACTTCCTGAAAAGGATGTGACGGCTATGGATGCGGTTTCTCACTATCTGAATCATATTCTTACGCCACGACTGCGGGGCTATGGGGTAACTGAGCAGTTTTTGCTGTATACGGTCAGTACGATCCATACCCAAATGACTTCTCTTCTGCGTCATTGGAATGACCGGGCGTTTCGGAACACCGTGCTCCTCCTTGGCATGGAGGAGGGGAGTTTTTATGAGCCGCCAGCCAAAATAGAGGTTCGCTGCTTTGTGGTTGTTACCATTCGAAACAGCCCAATCGAAATGCTACAAAGCAATTCTTATGCAGAAGCGGGCTTGAGCCAGGGGCTGGGAAAAAAGAAGTCAAGGAGATTACTTCCGAGGCAATTCGGTATTTCAGCAAACAGGATTTTGCTGAACTGTGCGGTCAGGCAAAATTCCGTACAGAACGAGATTTGTACCTGGAACTTGCGGAGGAACACCCTGTTACCTGGGCATCTTTGCAGTGCCTCGCTGGGATGCGCGGAAAAACAGCTGACTACCCACCGGTCCAGGTCAAGGCGCCTTATCATTTGGACGGGATCGATGACTGCGTTGAAGAGACAGCGGAACCTGGTAAACTGGTTGTAGGTGTGTATGACGGGTATTCCCCTGAGATTGAGCCGCCTCTGGTGGAGTATCTAAAAGCGCTTTCGGCTGATTCCATTGGAGTTCTGATCGTAGACTCTTTCAAGTCTGTAACCCGAAATGTTACGAAACTCATGGGGATTCTGGAGTTCCTCCTGACCAGGAATCTGCCCTTTGTTTCCACAAATTATTATTTGGAAAACGGCCATGTGGAGCGCCGGATGAAGCTATTGCGTGCCGGACACAGCCCAGATGAGATAAAACGAAATATAGCAAACACGGCTAACCTTGCCTACAGGCATAAGCTGATATTAAATCGATATGCTCTTAAAAATGAGTGAGGAAAGTGATTTTAGCCCGTACCGATCGTCGGTACGGGCTTCTTTTTGTGCTCAGGCGCAAGTTAGCAAACGCTGGCGCATAGAATCCACCGAGGAGGTGTGTCATGAAGGAAAAGCCCCTTTCTGTTTCCTGCACGTATTCTGAAACCGGACCGCTGGCGGTGGATTTGATTCGGGAATCCTTTCAATTTTTTCTGAAAAAAGAGCTGGCTGTCCTGGATATTCGCCCGCAGATGTAGTATGGTTGTGGCGATGAATGGCCGCTTATCTCAGGAGGTATAGCATGTACTTAGAGATAAGCAATCCCATGGATTACCATGCGGCTTTATACATCAGACTATCAAAGGAGGATGAGAGCGAGGGACCATCCCAGAGCGTCCAGAACCAGGAATCCCTGCTGCGGGAGTTTGTACAGCAGCACCGGCTGAGCGTCTATGACACCTATATAGACGACGGCTGGAGCGGCACCAGTTTTGACCGCCCGGCCTTCCAACGGATGATTGCGGACATCGAGGCGAAGAAGGTCAACATGGTCATCACCAAGGATCTCTCCCGACTGGGCCGGGACTACATCCTGACCGGCCACTACATGGAGCGGTACTTCCCGGAGCACCGGGTGCGGTACATCTCCCTGCTGGACGGCATCGACACCGGTGTGGATTCCACCGCCAACGACATCACGCCTTTCCGCGCTATCATGAACGATATGTACGCCAAGGACATCTCCAAGAAGATCAAATCGGTCAAGCGGGATAAGCAGCGGAAGGGGCAGTTCATCGGCGGCAAGCCGGTGTATGGCTACAAGATGCACCCAACGGAGAAAAACAAGATCGTCATTGACGAAGAAGTAGCCCCTATCGTGCGGCGGATTTTCGCCCTGGCCCTCTCCGGTATGAGCTGCCGGAATATCGCCACCCTCCTCAACCAGGAGGGGGTGCCCACTCCGGCCACCTATGCCAATCTTCCGGTGGTAAGACCCGGCCCCTACACCGGCCTGTGGAGCAGCGAGCGGATCTCCGACATGCTCCAAAACGAGACCTACATCGGCAACATGGTACAGGGGCGCAGCGTGAAGATCAGTTACAAGTCTAAGAAGTGCCTGAAACAGAACCCAGCCAACTGGGTGGTGGTGGAGGGCACACACGAGCCTCTGGTGGACTTAGAAACCTTTCAGAAGGTGCGGATGCTGGTGAACAGCCG